>WLWF01000873.1_pt1 | contig 27513 bp, 38 predicted proteins | sample 6718331 | NCBI WGS metagenome assembly WLWF01 (sample SAMN12718692, study PRJNA515312) | sponge metagenome | isolation source: marine sponge | host: Mycale hentscheli | place: New Zealand: South Island, Marlborough, Capsize Point | collected 2003-05-01
GATGATTTTGAAAGTGGAACAATCACCCCATCTCTGGAGGTAAACATTGAAGTTGAGCTGCCTTTATATTGACTTTCATCCACACTCTGGTTCAATTTAACAATCATCGGCAGTGAAGATATTTGACCATCATCCCCAAATTGACTGGTGATAATTCTGGCATTGTCAGCAAGTAGCGAAGGAAAGGAGATCCTAAGGTGTTCTAACTTTTCAAAAACCGGTATCTCACAAGATGATGCATGAAAGTGCTGGGCATGGTTTTCTCTGGTTTTGATCTCTATATCCGTTTGATAGTTTTTTCCATTAACCATAATATTGAGCTCGACTCCTTCTGCTTCGTTCTTCTTATATAATGTTACTACGAAGACAGATGTAAAGGAATTCTTCCGCCATGCGCCAACGGTTATTATCAAGATGATCAATGCAACCCCCAAGGCGAGGATTCTCATCAATGTGTTTTCCCATATAAATAACCCATGGAGGATAACTCCTGTGAGTGAAACGAAATAGATAACAAACAAAAAATTGTCTTAATATACGAATACTACAATCTACAATTAGAAAAAAAAGAGCTTGTCGCAGAAAAAAAACAAGAAATAGCAGAAAAACTATCAGAAAAGAAAATTAAAAATAGTATTATTAAAGAAGTAGGTAAAGGATTTGGTAAACAGTTTGTAGGTGAAGGTATAACAGAGGCAATACAAGAATCTATCACTTCTACTGTTGCGGAGATAAACGAAGGCGCTAGTCTTGCAGAATTATATTCATCAAAAGATTTTTGGAAACAATTAGGAGAAGCTGCTGCAGCTGGTGCGGTTGCTGGTGGGGTTATCGGTGGAGTAACTTCTGGCCCAATCCAATACATAAGAAAAGCCGGAAACAAAAACATAGATGCAACTGCGGCTTTATCTGACAAAGTAGATACAGATAATACAGAAGCTATTAATGCAACTGGTGGTGAAGTTGGAGATACTTTTATTTATACAGGACAAGTTGGTGACACAGAGGACAAAACAGAAAATGCTACACCTAAAGAATATGTTTTATTAGGTACAACTGTTACAACTAAAGGTGATGAAGTTTATATATTAACTCCAAGAGGTGGAGGTGCTCCTGTTCTTGTGCCGCTTAACGAATCTAGCAAACTTACTAAGAGTCAATTAAATGAAAAAGATGTTGCCAATTTAGAAAATCAACAATTTTTACCAGAAGAAGACACAGTAATACCAAAGAATAAAGAAGTTAATCAAGCAATAAAAGATTTAAAAGCTAGAGGAATTATTAATAGTGAACAAAGTGCAGAAGATATAGTAGGGTTGCCACCTTTAAATGATTGGCTAGCAGAAGAGTTTGAAGAATATCAATTTGAATTACAAAATCAAGAACGAATACAAAAAGAAGAAGGAGAAGTTTCTCCATTACCTGCTAAGTATAAACAATACAAAGGATTAGAAGGTGATGCTTTTAATAAAGTTGCTGAAAAACAATATCAAAAAGAAAGAAAGCAAGGCATTGTAGGTTTTTACAACACTACATTAGCTAGTGAAAATCAATTAACAGATCAAGAAAAGACTGAATTGCAGAAGCTGGGCTATTACAAAGGACCACGTGGTATAGAATTTATAAATAGAAAATTAGCCAACACTAATGTAAAAGATAAAGCTAAAATAACTACAGGTTTACAAGAAATTAGAGAGATTATAGCTACTCAAACAGCACACACTCCGCAGATTGTAGAGAGCACTAGGGTGGTATCAAGAACTCAAGTGCCCCCTTTAATTCCTAGAAGTTTTGGTGAAACTGTAGAAAATTTAGATCCAGATACTGCCATTGAATTAGAAAGATTATCTAATGCAAAAAGAATAAATGCCTGGCAACTAGCTAAGTCTGATGAAGTAATAGAACAATTAAAAAGTGAATTAGAAACTTTAGATCCTAACCTTCCTAATCTAGAAGCAGAGAATGTTCGGTTACAAAACGAAATTAATTTTATTGAATCTAGGAAACAAGCGGTAGCTAAAGAAATATCTGATCCATTAACAAGAATACTTAAGATTAGAGAAATAACTACACACATGAATAACTCTGGATTTAGAGTTAATATGTTGCAATACTATAGACAAGGATTAAAACAAGCACGTAAAGATAAAAATGAAGCTGACATCGGATATTATCAAAGTTTAATTAAAGAATATAAACCAACTAATCAACATGTGTTTACGTTTAACAATACTCTAGTATATTTATTTACTACTAAAGCTAAACAACAACTAGAACTTGATGCTAGGGAATTAGAAAAAAGTATAGAGAAATTAGTACCTGGAAGATTAACTAAGACAGCATTTAAAAATTTAACAGAAGATCAAAAAATATTGTATAGACAATATACAAGAAGTTTACAGAAGAGATTAAATGCAATTAAAACTATAGATTCTAAGAGAGCTGAACTAAATAGTTTGCTAGAAACTTTTACAGAATATGGTATAGAACCTATACAAAACTGGGATAAACAGAAAGGTAAATTGTCTATACCTGAATTTAATAAAGTAGCTAAAGAATTACTTGGTTATGAAAAAGTAGAAAAAGAAAAACAAATTCTAGAGCTTTATAGTTTGTCAAATCATCCTGATTCATTAGATCGTCCTGCATTGTCACAAGATGCTATAGATAAAATGCCTATGGTTTTAGAAGATTTGCGTAGTGAATTAGATAGACTTGGTGTTAACAACTTGGACTTGCGTATTTACAATAGTATTACAAATGAAAAAGGGGCACAGGTAAATGGCAGATTCTTAGGCGGTCTTGGTTTAGTAGAAGTGGCCATGAATGCTACACAAAACGTTAATGGCAGTAAGTTGAATCCTGCAGACTCTCGTATGTTTACATTACATCACGAGTCTATGCATTACATATTTAAAAATCTTTTAACACCAGAAGAACAAGCCACTTTAAAAAGTGCGGCGCGTGATGCGTATATGAAACGATACAATATTAGAAAACGTTATGAAGGTTTTAATTTAAATGAAGAAGCGCTACTAGAAGAATCAATATCAGATGCATTTGCTGAGTACATGGCAACAACATCTAACGGCTCGTTATACAGCCCTAAAGGAATGATTGCATCAATCTTTAACAGAATTAGAAATTACATTATTGCATTAGGTAATGCACTTTCCAACAACCAACTAAGAAGCACAGCACAAATATTTAATAACATCGACAAAGGAGTAATGCAAGCTCGTCGTGATATTATGAATAAAGTTGATATCAGCAGAACTGAAATGATTAATCTTGCTAAGATTGGTAAGATATCTGTTGAACAAGCTGAAAAGTTTTTTAATCAAAGAGGACGTAGTGTAGTCTTAGTTGGCGGTGAAAGAGTTGGTTCTGTAATTACTAATAAACAATTGTATAGATCTTTTGTAATAAAGGTATTGCCTAAATTTTATGCAGTAAGACAGGATCCTACAACTAATAAAATTGTAACAGCTATATCTAATTTATTTGAAAGTTTGACAACTGAATCAGGTGTAATTAATTTAGAACAGGCTAACTTTTATCTACAACAATTAAACTCTTTAACTGATCAAGAATTAAATACAGCTGCTGCTTATCTAGAAAATAATCAAGAAGCTATTAGTGAAGTAACTAGTGCTGCATTACTTAAATCAAATATAGAATCTTTAGCTGGACGGTCTACCCTTGCTTTGTTTGACTTAATAAATGCGCCTAATTTATTTGACATGAGAATTAAAATGTTAAATAGACAAATGCCAACTGAAACAGATATAAGAATTGCTGGAAGCCCCCTTATTGTCCACCATGGTACAGAACAAATTAAAGTAGATATTATTAGTAAAGAAGGATTTAAAGCTAGCCAAGATTCTATGGGCATACATTTTGGCACAAGAGGGCAAGCTGTTATTCGTGGCAAAACGCTGGATCTTAGTCCTGCACTGTTTCATGCCGTATTGCACATACGTAATCCTGTACGTATGCAAGATGCGGGAGCTTATTGGGTGCCAGAAACAATTTTAGAAGAATTAACTGCACCAGCTAATAACCCTACTGAACAATATGGAATGGACATAGATGTAAGCAGACCGATGGCTCCGGCTATGTTAACTGATGTTATTTTTACTCCTAAAGAAGGAGGAGTAATACGTAGAAAACTTCAAGCTGCAGAAGACGTTGCGATTGGTAAAGATGCGTCTGGATATTTCTTTGATGCTAGACAAAAAATATTACAAGATGCAATTAAAGCTAAAGGTTATGATGGTATTGTTTACCGTAATCAGTACGAAGTTACCACAGACTATAATGGAGATGGAGGGGCAATTGAAAGCCTGGATTCTTACATAGTGTTTGATGCAGATCAAGTATTGCTTGTAGAAAATAACCCTAACTTAGATATGTCTGATATTAATTATAGTGCATCGTCTGAGGGTTCATATCAAACGGATCCATCTGATGATAAGATAAGTCAACCAGATTCTAAAGAAAACAGACCAGCAACTAAAGAAGCTAACAATGGTATGGATGATGGAGGTAAGGCTGAGGATAAAGTATTAGCTGGAACAACTGACGATCCGGAAGTATCAACAAAAGATGTAGGCAAAGTATCTAAGTTCATGATGCACGCTAGAGGTTTGGCCGCTAGATTTCCAGTAGTTGCTAGAATGTTTAGAGCGGTACAAGGTTTAGAACAAAAAGGTAGAGCATTGCAAACACAGTTTGCGGCACAAATGCGTAACTACTTTGATGTTATTAATCGAATGGAAGGTGCTAAAGAAATACTAGCTAAAGCTCATATCATATCACAACAAGCAGGGGCACAGGCTCGTTACAGAAAAGATGCAGAAGGGCGAATAGTTTTTGTATCTCCTAAAAATATAACCACCGGTGGAAACAATCCTATAACAATTTTGCAGGGCGAAGTTGTTGTATTGGACGGAGCACTAGCAGATGTTTATGAAGATGCTCAAATGGCTATTATAACTATATTAGATGAGGTAAAGAAAGGCACCATTGCTAGTACGTTTGTGCCTCAACTTAAACAAGCAGTAGAAATTTTATCTAGAATGAACCCAGAAGTTTTAGCTGAAGCATTGCCTGAGTTGGTAGATTCAAATGGTAACATTGATATTAAAATTTTTGATGGTGATGTTGTAGAAAATTTACAATACGGACAACTGGTAGCAATTATTAATGGATTAGCTAGAGCTCCTCAATTAGTAAGAGACAGAGCTATGTCTGCTTCAATGAACAACCCTAATGATTTGAGTAATATGGTAGAAACATTAGCAGAAGATTCAGAAATTATTAATGGACTAATAGGCACAGATGCTACTAACTTACCTGCGTTATTACAAGAGCTAAGAAACTTCGAAGAACTAAAACAATTTGATTATGTGCCATTACAAAGATATGGCACTCATGCTATTACAGTTAAAGATGATGAAACAGGAGAAGTCATTAGGTATGAACATATATCCATACCATTAACAGAAGAAAAAGCAACAGGCATGACTACTTCTCGCAGATTTAATGAAGTTAAATCTAGATTACTTGCGGAATACCCAGCATCACAAGGATACACAGTATCCGAAGTTGAAGAGATTAGTGAAAATTTCAGAAGTAAAATGCCTAAAGATTTATCTATGATCGACTCGATGGCACAACATTTGTCTGATAAAAATGCTAAAAGATATGACAAAGTTAGAAGTGAATTAGATACAATAATTGGCAAACAAAATGTAGTAGGCTTTGATAAATTTGTAAGAGGCAGAAGAATGATAGGTGGTGTACCTGGATTTGATGGTGATATACTAAGAAGTATATCTCAATTTGGTATGATAGCTTCTGAATATGGAGCACGTAATAGATATTTAAAAGATGTTAACAATAGCTATAGTGATGCTATAAACTTTACTGACATAAATAACATGCCTAACTTGAGGGATGCTGTTGAAAAAATGAAAGCATACGGTGTTGATAATATGCATTCTCATGAGTGGACCATGCCTAGACGTTTAGGTTTCTGGTGGTTCTTAGGGGGCAATTTATCTTCTGGTATTCTACAGACCATGAGTATGGTGCAGTTCACCGGTCCTATGCTGGCTCAGTTTGCTAACAGTGCAAAATCAGCAACACAATTATCACGTGCGTTTGTTGAAGTTAATAGACTAATATCATTTACAGATAATCAATTTGGTGATGTCTTTTTAAATTTAGATAGATCTAGGTTACTTGAAATATTTAAAGATGAAGCATTAGTAGATGCTGTCTTAGAAGATATTGCTAACGGTATTATTAAACAGGGGCAGGCTTTGTATGAATCTGGACAGGCTCCAGGATTTACTTTAACTCCTACTGACAAAACAAATATGAGGATTAGAGGTAGAATAAAACAACTTGAACAAGGTGTAATGGGTGGTACGTTTAATACTTATGAGACTATATCACGTTTGACTGCATATGTTGCGGCTTATAGATTAGCACAAGACCCTAAAACTATGCAGAATGCAGACACTTGGTATTCTGGTTCTAATTTTATTTGGAATGAAATGAAAAAACAAAGAGGTGGGATAGCTAATGCTCAAGACTTTGCACGTATATTAATTGACGATACCTTTGGTGATTATTCTAAAATAAATAGACCAATGATGATGAGGGGCGCTGGTTCTATATTCTTTTTATTCCAAACTTACATCAGTCAAATGTTTGGTTTGCTTAGAAGATTATTGGTAGGCCAAGGCAATGCACAATCTACAGCTATGGGTAGAAAAATGTTTGCACGTATTATGTTGTTGTTATTTTTAACTGGTGGTTTAATGGGGTTACCAGGAGCGGACGACTTAGATTTCTTATATAGAATGACTAGAAAAATGGGAGGTGTAGATCAAGACATGCGTACAGTAATGCGAGAAGCATTAGTAGATTTAACTGGACCGAAGATGACTGAAGCTATTATGAACGGAGGCATTGAGGCCTTTGGTAATGTAAATGTGCAAAGAAGATTATCTTTAGGAGAAGTACCAGGTTCTGGACAAGCTCGTGCACTTATAACTGCATTAGGATTTCCAACTGGAGCTAAAGCAGAGGAATTTTTGGGAGCACCAGGTGCTATATTCTTTCAAAGTGGTAGAGAAATAGTTGATATATTTGGTAGACAAGGAAAAGGAGCATTCGCTGATATGGATTTATATATGGCAGCAGCTCCAACATTTATTAAGAATGCATATCGTGCGGCTTACAAATATCCACAACAAGGATACGTTGATACAAGAAGGGGCACATTAATTACTGCTGATTTAAATGCATTTGATTTATTGATGCAGGGTATAGGATTTACTCCAACTAAAATTTCTAAGGCTAGAAATGTTTTGTACTATGAAAGACAAGTTGATTCTAAATATCAAGGAACAACAAAAAAATTTAACGCGCAAATTAAAAATGCATTTAGAGATATGTATATAGGATACAATCTAACAAGCAATAAAGCAATGGCTGATGCAGCACAATTAAAGATACTTGAGATTATGAGAGAGATACAAAAATTTAATAATAACGTAGACTCTAATTATACTTATGTACCAGACATAAGCCGTCTAAGAAAAGAAGGAATAATGCAGGCTAACTTCAATCTTAGAGCGCTTAAGTCTAATAAGAAAACATTCAAAGGTAAACAAGAACTAAAAGATCAGTTCGGCGTTACAATGAATTAATCTTTAGATTCTTTTTTCTTCTTATCTTCTACGGTTTCGACCGCTTTATCTTCTGCTTGTAGTGCAGCTAGTTGCGCTCTCAACTGTGTAATAATAACTCTGTAGTTTACGATAGATCTATCTTTATCAGCAAGCTGATTAATTAAATCCTGCATAACTATTTGTTCTTCTGTTATTTTTTCTTCCATGTTAGTCTCCTGGTTGGTTGTTAAAAATTATTTCTTTACTAATGATCCGCCAAAATACAGACCAATAATTGCCGCCACTAAATTAGTATCAAGTGGTGTTATTACAATACCTGGTGCCGCCATTGGTACCCATTTCATTATCTCTTTACCTTCTGTAAAGAATAAAAACCCTGGTTTAAACTCAAGATATCCTACTATTATTTGTACTTCTGGTGCAAATATAGGAATAAGTTTAGGTAATACAACAATAGAAAAGATTGCAGTCAAAGCAATAATACGTCTTGTCCATTGAAACCCTGTGTTCTCATACTCTCTCGCCGATTTAAAACCTTCTTGTTGAACAGCATTTCTTTCTATAAGAAGTTTTTGTTCTGATTCTTTGGCTTTGATTTTCTGTGACCATATGCTCATGACTCCACCGAGAACAGTGGAGCCAAGCATGGTAATCATTTCGAATGGAATGCCCATTAGTTAATAATGATTCCTATAATAACCACAATACCTACTGCAATTATAATTTTAACTTTCTTATCAAGACCATTAAACCAGTCTTTAATTAGATTTATTTTTTCCATTTGCTTTCCTTTTCTTTTTAACAACGCCAATAGTTTTATTGTTAAGCATCTTTGCTAATTCTGCAAAACTTATACTTTTTTCTTTTGACATTGATTGTTGATTAGTCCTTGCTTAGTTAAATCTTTTTCCAACTATCAGTTAAAGATTCTTCTTTATCTTCATGTTGACAATTATGACAGCCACAACTAGAACAGCTTGAGCCGTTCGAGCAATGACAACCGTGTTGACAATTTTTACATTGACTCATATTATTTATTCCTAATCATCATTGTATGAACTGTCCCAGTTGTCTTTGGGTTTCTTTATTGTTTCCGGTAGTTTTACTGCATCGCCACCTATTGTTACAGATGGTGCATCAAACTCTGGATAGGGAATATCAAACCCTTTTTTTATTTCTGTCTGTTTGTTGTCTTTCATAAAGTCTCCTATTATACCAAATAAAAGGGGCACTTACAAGGTATTAGTTCCATTGTACCCACTCAGATTTTGGCTTTTTTGCTAGTGTTTGTTCAGAAATTACAGGTAATTGGAAAGTTATACCATACTTAGGGTGTGTAAACCATAAAGCTTGGCGTGGCTCTTCAAAAGAAAACCTGTTACTCATTGCATACTCATCATAACCTTTAAGGGATCCATTAACTATGATACCTTTTAAAGATAAGTACTGATGCCAATGTCCCATGATAACATAATCAATCGGCTTCTTGTGTGTAGCATATTCGTTCTTTACCTTAGCAACTCCTCTAGCAATCGGTCCTAACATACCAACTACTCCACTGCCCCCCTTAACTCCAAGCCTATCACCATGAGTTAGTAAATAACTAACATCATATATTTTGTAATAAGCATCAAAGCCAAAAGGTATTTGGAATTGTACTCTAGTATCTTTAGCATTGACATAATGTTTCTCAAGCATAGTGTATAGCATCCAGTCAAAACTAGTTGCCGCCGCTTGCTTGTGTCTATATTGTCTAAACATTCTACCATGATTACCAAAGGCACAAGGTACAAATACTCTACCAAAAGTATCAGCCAATGAATTGATTGCCCATGTTAGATGATCGAACAATTCTAATACGTGCTCAATGTTAGTACCATCATTCGTTTCTGCAAGCTCTTCATGTATGTGTCCAGATATCATGTCTCCACCTAAACATAGAACAATGCCAGGATACTTAGGATTAACCATGTGATTAGTACATAAATCTATAGTAGATTCTATAGTAGATTTAAGTCTAGCCTTAGCTATAGCTCTGTCGTATGAGTTTAAATTGTTAACCTCATCTGGATTAACTACCTCACCCCAATGTAAATCAGATAAGAATAATGTAGGTACACCAGGTGCTCCGTGTGCTGGAGAACTTTTCTTTAACCACTTAGGTGGTTTCGCATTACGATTGTGTAGTTTAAATACTGTCTTTCTTATTTGTTCTGCTGTAATATTATCTAAAGCCAGTTCCTTTACTTGTTTCTTTAGCTCTGATATTTGCATATCATATAGAATCTTTTGCTCTACTAAGGCCGCCGCAGTATCGGGGGCATTTACATTTGGTGCAATCCCTTCTCGTTCTGCTGTATCTAATCTGCCTAGTAGTGTAGTACGTGGTATACCTAAGTTCTTTGCCGCTTCTGCTTTGTTCCCTTTGGCTAGCACTACTGCATTAACTGCTTCTTGTATTTTGTCTATCATATATGTTCTCCTATATTATTTTTTAGCATCAGAATCATTTACTATTCTGCCGAAACAATCTACAACTGCACCTTCTGGCGCACTCTTTAAAGTTCCGTCGTTATGGTAAGCAGGTGCTACAACTCTGTATACCAATTCTTGTGGAGGGTCAGATGGTATAAATACACCAGACCATTCTCCAGTTCTTTCGTAGCGTCTTATCTCAGCTAGATCGCTCTTCGCATCTAAGTAAGTTCTATAATGTAGTGCGTGATCTTTGTCTCTTTGTCCTAGCCTGCGTGACAATCTGTAAGCAACAGACATAGCTTCTGTTTTATCCTTCTTCCATTTGTCCAATGTTTCTTGATCCACTTTTTCTGGCGGCTTACTTGATGATGGGTAGTTCGGGTGGTACTTCATATGTTCTCCTGTAAAAGCTAGGGGCAAACCAAAATTATTACATTTCAATTCGCCCCTTGTGCCCCCCTAATTGCATATTATACACTAGGAGGGGCGTTAAGTCAAGGGTTAATTTGACGATATGTCAACTATTTCACATACTCCAGAACTGCAGGCTAACTCCTGTGATCCCGTTGTATTGTCTTCCTCTTCGTAGTTACTTAGTTCTGACCAATCTATATTTTGTGGCATCGATTTAATTGCTTCAAGATATTCCTCTCTATTAATATCTTGGTATGGTGCTTGTTGATAAACGTGTTCAGAATGTGGCAAGAAACTAACACCAGATATCTCATCAAAATATTTGTATACCCAAGCGCCTACATCTAACCACTCATGTTCTCTCACTGATACTGTGCACGAAGGTTTGTGTTCACACCAATATCTTTGATACATTAGCCACGTTTCTAATTGATCAATAGCTGTTAAATCATTTCTAGTTATACAACCATCTGGTGCTTTCATAGGAAAAGAAAACACAACTACTGAATCTGGTTTAGTTATATCTGGTTCATGTGGCATACCTTTCTCAATCATTAAGGTTGTTAAAGGATCTTTCTTATCACCACGTACTGTACGTATATAGTATTGACTGTGTCTGCTATGAATACCAGAAGCACTATCAACTAATTGACTAACAGTACCAGATGGTTTAACACAAGTGATAGCTGTTGATTGTGGTATGCCTAACTTCTTAGCAAACTCTTTATTAGTATCAACTGCTTCTTTGCGTAGACGCATCAAGAATTCTTTCTTAGGATTACTAGTAAGTTGATTGTCCATAATACCTGTTAGTGATACACCTAACAATCTTTCTTCTTCTGTGTTCTGTATCCATTGCTTACGTAAATATTTAAAATCAGTAAAGGTAGATTGAAATGTACCAAGTATAGTTGCGGCTCTTACTTTAGCTAAGAGATCTTTCTCACTATCAGTTGCACGGATAACTACCTCTGTAAGATTACAGAATTGATATGGTCGTAGTATAATTTCTGAGCAAGGGTTAGTACCAAAGTCCCATTCAATATCTCTTCTGCCGTTCTCAGATGCTTTGTTTTTGGCGGCTTGCCTATTAAAAATGCCCCGCTCACCAGACTTAGAATCATATAAACTCTTCCACTCATTAATAAACACTGACATATCTGGCTTAGAAGTATAGGCCGCTGAGTTATTAGAGAGGGCACGTTGGCCTTCATCTATCCACCATTGACCAGTCTTAGCTCCGCGCATTCTGTCATCTTGTAAATTACTAAGAGATATTAAAGCAGATCTTCTTACGCCCCCTACTACTACAACCTCACCCACTTTACAAACAACATCATGACATTCTAAAGAGTTAAGTCTTCTACCTATCGCATTCTTAAATGTTTTAATTGTAAACTCAAATAAATTTATTAAAGGTTGAGGACCACTAGCTCTACCTCCGAAAGTTTTTAGTCTAGAACCAGCAGGGCGTACACGAGATACATCTATCTTTGGAATTTGTCCAGAGTATAACATAGCAATCAGTTCTCTAAACGATCTTGCCCAACCTGCTTTACTATCTTGTACTACAATTATTGTATCACTTTCTTCAAACTCTTCTGCAATAGTGGGCAACTTCTCTATGTTGCTACGCTCTACTGAAAAGCCTACACCTGTACCACATAAAAGAATATACATAACTTCATCAAAAGATCTAACATGATCTATTGGAATGTAACTACAATTATATCCAGCAGTGTGGTCTCTATCTAATGCAGGCCCAGCAGTCATCAATGCTCTCATTGACGGCATGACTTGTAATGATAATATGGAGTTAGTTAGTTCTGATTTTATTTTAGAATTTAATTTATACTTAAAGTTATTGTCTAAGTTATCTGCTACAAAATCTACATAACGAGTAACAGTTTCTGGCCACGACTCTCTTCTCTTTTCATCATCTATAAAACGTGCATACCTAGAGGTATGTATAAATTGTTGGTATTCAGTAGGCAGATAATTATTGGTCATTAGAGTTCCTCTAGTTAGATTGTATTAATGTGATGAAAGTACATTATAACATATTGGTGAAGATCTGTCCACAACATTATGCAAATGTCCTTAAATATAATGTAGATAAGTCTTGCTTATAGATGTCATCTAGCTCATCTATAATAACTCCTTTTGTTTTAGGGTTTAAAAACTTACATACTTGTACCATTATTATATTAGTATCTGGATATAAGTGTTGTACTATAGGTCTATATAAATAACGAAGCTGTACCTCTGCTACTTTTCTAGATTTTAATTTACATTCTAATATAATCAAATCCTTTACATCTCCATGTGGTAAAATTAATATGTCAGATTGGCAGTAACCTACTCCCCTTCTGTCTTCATACTGATACCATTGTCCATGCAATACATTCTCCGCACCATAGATAGCTTTCATATAGTTAGCTACTTTGTTTTCATAAAGTACGCCAGCTCTCTTCACGCCTGTTAACCTTGGAGAGGGTATGAACACAGGACGTTCATCGAGAGCTTTCGCCCATCGCAACTTACTGATTACTAAGCGTCTTTTCGACATGGAAAAACCACATTCCCTTCGACTTTTATATAACCAGAATCTTCCATAGCCTTAATGGTTTGTTCTAACTCACCAGGATTTGGAATCTTTCGTAGCAATTCTCTTTTAAATAATTTCAAAAGCATATGACTTCTGCCATTATTAAATAGTGTACCATGTAACCACGTTACCATATCATGTGCAATACGACCTGTTCTTCCCATACCAAAACCTTCTAAAGCTTTAGGCATTTGTTTCTCTGCCGCAAATAATAATTCTTTTGTAAACTCCCAGTCTTCTAACATAATCTTGCGAGTACTTCTACGTGAAGCAGATACTGCAATAGCAATCTTAATGAAGTGAGATACTCTACGTTGCACATACTCTGATAGATGATTATCAGTAGGCTCTGGTGGTATACCTGCCTTGATGTCTTCATCAACAATCTTAAATGCATCTTCATCAAAAGTCATCGGCCCATACATCTTAGCTATGTCCGCTAAATCCTCACGCAAATTATTAACTGTATTGTCGCTAACTCTTTCTTGTACTAATGATTGAGGTATGCGATCACCATCATAATAGATAGGCAACATACGAGACAACAGTCCTTGAGATCGTGCATCTTCTGGTAAATTATCTACAAATTGTTCTGGTGTAGCACAAGCTAGCCAATTAAGACAAGGCCCTTTGATTATGTATTCGCCAGATGTCTTAGTCTTGTGACTGTACTCAGCCTTAGAATCCCACATATCTGTCATAAACATTTGCAGATATCTTTCATGTCTGCCCATGAATGTACCAAACTCTGATGTTACTAAAGTCACAGATGAGTCATAGAACTCATCCATTGCAGGAGTAGATAGACGCAGATCCAATCTAGTAATCTTAGTCATGTCTACTGCTAATTTTTCTGGTGTGATTCTATCTTGTACTACATACAAAGGATAATTACGTAAGCCATACTGATCTAATCCAGAGTTAAAGTTCTGATCATCTTCAGTAGTACCTACTGGTGTAGTTAGTCTGCTGAATACTTTTGTGAATGGTAAAATCAAACTTACTGATTTGTTTCTACCAGGTGGTGCAATTAAAACTATAAAGTTGTTAGATCTAATATCATAGTTAGCCATTGAGTACCACACACGTCTACCCATGGCTCCAGCTACAGCACTCAATGCACTCCACTGTGCAAAAGGTTTAGGTATTGGACTGCCTTTGATAGCATCTGCTGATGCTTGTATAAAGTCTGTATAGTTTCTACTCATGTGGTTTCCATTTCTTCATGTTCTTCCAATCGAGACCTGTCTCACAATCAGAAGGAATTATCATTTCTCTGCCGCCTACTTGCATGGGATTTTTCATGCGCTCTAATATCTTAGGAATGATATCAGCTTCTGTGCCAATAGGAAACTGCCCCAAAATAGCATCATGTACTTGTCCTAATACTTCAACGCCTTCATCTTTTAATTCATTCCACACACGATACAATCCTATGTTTAATAAATCCCCAATGGTAGACTGTGGTACATACGCAATAGCTTTACGTAATGTTGTGGCATCATCTAGTCTGCCCCAAAATTGTCTACGTCTACCTAATGGAGTTGTAAGTGTGCCCTCTAATTGCAACTGCTTCGCAGTCTCATCATGCCACTTACGTATGCCTGGAAACGCTCCTTGTATTCTGACTAAGGAAGATGGGCCAGTCCCTATAATCGTGCCCCCATCAATTAGTTCTTGGAAACCACCTTCCTTATCTTGTTTGTGCCATCTCTCCAGTGATGACAACGCAATCACTCCACCATAGTAAAGTAATTGAAACCTCGTTGCGTGTGAGATCTTTATCTTTAGATGTCTGCCTAAAGATGTAGCTGATAGACCATAGTTAGTTCCATGACCTGCTCGCTTACACATATCTCTGTAGCTAAAGTGTCCAATGTAAGGACGATCTGCTAGCTCTCTGTTCTGTGCAAGATCAGAAGACCAACCCATATTAGGCCATACCATTTTAACTACTTGGGTATGTAAGTCCTCACCTTCACACGCATTAATGTATCCCTCATCTCCAGCAACGTAAGCTGTAACCCTAGACTCCGCCTGTTCTAAGTCAGCATAAAATAATACATTGCCTTCATCGGGTACAAATATTTCGCGCATATCTTTTGTAATATTCTGTAGATTGGTTCCTGTACCCCAAGGACTTTCTGAACTTGCCCATCTACCTGTCTCTGTACCTGCAACTTTAAATGATGTACGCAACCTGCCATCATCATCTCGATCACAGTTTAAAATATTTAATTGTTTATCTATATCTCTTAAAGATAAGATAGCATTACAAAATGGACGAGCACGTGGATATTCTTTACGTAAATGTTCTAGTGCTTCTTTATCTGTTGATACTTTTTGTTTACCTTTAGTGTATGCAATTACTGGTGGTAAATTAAGCCACTCATATAAAAAACTTTTTAATTGTACAGGACTATTATGGTTAAGATCTTTATCCCATACTGCATTAGCAAATAAGTTTAACATGCGCTCGACCTTAACTCTATTCTTGACAAGGGGGGCGCGGATTACTCCTGCCTTCATCTCATCAACCTTTAGTCCACGCAACATCATACTGAGTGCAGGCTTTAAACTGTTAAGTTCGAACTGATATGTATTCTTAGTTGTATCGTCTAATTCTTTTGATAGCTTTGACCATATCTCACTAGTGAGTGAGCAGTCTAGTCCGCAATATACCCAAAGAGTTTGTTCCTTATTTAACTCTTGAGTTGCTATCTCCGTGTTCTTGATTATCCTCATCATCCCTCTCCTGTGTGGTTTCAATAAGTTTGTTAATAAACCATTTAGCTTTTTCTAAATCTTGTATTGGTTTCTTCTTGTGTTCATAACGCCATAAGTATTTCATGGCTGATCCTTGTAAGTAATATTTAAATCCATCTCCCTGGCAGGCTTTGATTGCATCTATACATCCTATGCCTCCTTTGTTGTAATGAGCTGGATAATTTACTGGGTCATCATTCCTTTTCTCTTCCATCTTTTTAATTAACTTATTCATTTCTTTTACGCTTGTCATTTGATACCCCCATTATATAAAAAAATTCTTCTCTCGATTTCTTTGCATCTAACATAGCAAAGTCACATATTAATTCAAAATCTTCTTCATCATTAAACAACCACTCGATTGCGTCTTCTCTAAACTTTATATACTCTTTGTCTCTACCAGTGTATGCTATATCTTGCATAGCTTGATCAAGTACTGAGCGCCACAATACTACTTCATTCTCTATTGGAATGTACTCTTCCTCTAACGGCTTTGCCGCAAAGTATTGGGGACGTTTCATAAAAGTTTATTCCTCTGCTTTGGTACTCTTAGAAAAACTTGTAAGGTTTTTCCATGCTCCCTCATTAGTGTAGATAGATCCCAAGAACCCTAATCCTTTTTCCATTTCTGGCTGGAGAGAATGTTGTGCATGCATGGTGTCATGTACAGTTCCTGCTACATCTATTCCGTATTTATAACTCAACCAAGACACATCATAAGTTTGATTCTGTGCTACCTTAGTTATCTTTTCATCTTGTAATAAGCTAGCTATCTCTTTCCAGATAGTTATCTCTGTAGTGTAATCGTAGAATGCTTGAGACTTTTTTGTAATGTCTCTGAATGGTACAACCATTGATCGTTTAGGTGATGGTGCAAATCCTATACAAGTTATCTCACCACTTGCTGTCTCAATATCAAATGATAAAGGATTGTCCTCACTGTTTTCTTCTCTGCATTCTTTAAAGAATTGTACAACCTCTTCGTAAGTAGGCTCTATGTATATCTCTCTTTCAGTATTTTCTATATCCTTGGTTGTGGATTCTTGTACTGCTTTCTTTAAATCACTTACTACTGTAGGTCTGAATGAATAGTTTTTAAGAACTGCAAACGGACTGTATGTTGGCATAATCTTGTATGGTCTATGCAAGTTACCTACGTTTGAATATGTCAATGCTCCTCTATAAGATCCTATCTTATCTATGTTTGTTAATGCCCAAAGACCCAAGCCTCCCATAGTAATTATAATATTAGGATTGAAGTCGTTGATCTCTTTGTATAATCTTTTAATATCTTGTTCATAGTCTTGTTTTAAAAATCCGTATTGAGAAGGAGAATAGTTTGACTGCCACTCCCCTTCTTTCTTGATAGCCTTATACTCATTCCTCTTATGGAAAAAGAACTGAGCATTTTCTTGTGCTGGCTTCAGTTGAAATGCATGAGTGAGCATAACAGATTGTGCGTCTATGCCTGCGAGTGCGCACATGGGATTCAATACTTGCTGTATGCCTCCTGTATTTATTTTGTTAAGTCTAGATTCGGTAGTCGTAGGATATTCTAAAACTATGCAAATAGAACTCCCAGAATCTGGAATCTGTGACTCAACCCGCTTATGTACTGCGTACTCACTCATGCTATCACAAACTACTTATTAATAATCTTTTTAATAGAAGCTTGTAATATGTCTTTGTTCTTACCAACCATCTCGTGTTTCACAACACCAGAAAAAGACTGGCCGATTGCTTGTTCAAGCAACTCTCCAAAAGATTGATCCTGGTCCATCTCTAAAGCATCTGTTAAGAAGCTCTTCAAAGACATCGCTGGATTCTTTTGTTTCATAGCATTAGGTGTTGCCCAATACTCTAGTCTTGTTGGTTCTGCATTAGCTATATCAGCCGCATCCAAATCTGATTGGATAACTCCTGTAGCTTTTACATTTATCTTCACTAACGGAGTTTGGTTCTCACCTACTCTGTCTGAACGATAGCTAGTAATTACAAAATCGTAACTACCCTCTGGTAAAGTAACCGTTTGTGGTACTTCATTTGGTGACATACTTAAAAAGTCACCCACGTCTGATCCTGTCATGGTATATACCTCCTATTTTGACATTGGTTTTGACAACTTCTTCTTCGCATTCCCTTGAATTGCATCAAACAATTTCGCAAGATCAAGCTCTGTGTTAGGTTCTAATATATCTAACGCAGGAACTTTAAGATCCATTCGATGATCTGATACAGTTCTTAGAGAACGTTCTGTGCCTTTGCTTGAACTCTTAGTGTCCACTCTACAAACACAGTTAAAGTATCGACCCAATTTTGTAGATAGCTTTGAGCCGACACTAGTTGGATATGATTTACTCACACCCAAATCCCCTTCCATGTATTGCATGTGCGTTGTCACCACTACATTACACGGAACTTCTGAACCAGTTATATATTGTATGAGGTGTTGCACATCTCGTGCCGCTGTTCCCCACTCTGGTTGAGATGGTTGTTCGGTTGGTTTCTTATTGTTGAATACTAATGCACTACGCAATGCTGACTCACCCATAAGAGTGAGACTATCGATTACAAGTACATCGTCTTTAGTCCAAGTCTTTACTGAACCAAAGTCTTCGTCTCCATCTTTCCAATTAGCAATTAAATTTGCCCCCTTACGAAAGGCTTCCGCCTTACCGATTGGATCTTTAAGGGTTACATACGATACACGACTGACTCCTTCTGGAGTTAGCAGGTCTGGTAATATAGAAAGACCATCATCGTAATCAAGTATACGAAGGTTCTTCCCAGCATTAGCTAATGAAGCTAGCGCCGCAGTTTTACCAGATCCACTATCGCCTACCAGTAATAGTTTAGTTACATCTGTTGATGCGTGTTCTTTAATGCTTGCCATATCTTATTCTCCTATTAAATATTTTCTCATGGTATAAGGATCACTAACCTCATAAGGGTCGTAGTCTGTTGGAACATTATGTCCTTTACCTTTTTCTACAAACATCTCTTCGATCTTTCCATCTTTAAACACAGCAGAATATCTCCATGATCTTTTACCAAATCCTTTGTTGCTTTTATCTACTAGCATAACAAGTCTGTTTGTAAAATCACCATTACCATCTGGTAACATCTTAACTTTTTCTATCCCTAAACTATTTGCCCATGCGTCCATAACAAACTTATCATTAACAGATACACAGTAAATATCATCAACATATTGTAGTAATTCATCTGCCATTGCCTCGTATTCTGGTAAGTGTTTAGACGAGCAAGTAGGAGTGAAAGCTCCTGGTAGTCCAAAGACTATTACTCGTTTGTTTTTAAATAATAAATTTTCTAATAAATCTCCCATAATATTTCTCCTGTATTTGTATTATACCAAATTAATTTAAATCCGTCAACAACTTTCTTTCCAAGAACCATCAGTATTATATCCTGTTGGTAGCTCGTTAGTTTTTTTAAACGCATTGATTGTTTTAGTTATATGATAACCTTCTTCGGTTTTCATGCTCATAAACCTGTTAAGATGTTCATTGTTTGGATCTAGTTTAAATAGTTCTATCGATAGATAGTCTACAATCTTATGATCCATTGGTGTCTTTAAATATTTTCCCATAGTTTCTCCTGTTATGTTATTGCTTTTATGACTGCATAAATTATGTAGCCTAATATGATTAGTCCTGGTAACGCGTCTAGTAGTTTGTCAATAAACTTTCTCATTCCAATTCAACTTCTATTTCCAATTCATCGCTTGGAAATTCAACTACGTTATCTTCTTTTCTTAAGTCCTTGTGTACTTCTCTGTCGAAGTCTGACTCTACAACTATGTGCCTGCGTGAAGGTGCTTCATTACATACTTCCCTAAATTTACAGCCACCATAATTACTACATGCAGTAAAGTCAGCAGGATAATAATTATCTTTCGCATATAGATTAGATAAGTCTATCTTGTGCATAGAATCTATGTACCATTCTTGTATTACTTCATCATTAACTTTAAACACTGCACGTTCAAAGCGTGTAAAGTTCACACCAGTTTGCGCCGCCTCTACTATGAAACCAACAACAGGTAACTTTAGTATATGTTTTGCCGCCCATAGATATGCATACACTTGATTGTTGGGTGTGAAGTTTGCAAAGTAATAACCAGTCAAGCCTGTCTTGGTAGTCTTAGTATCTACTACGTAAAGTTCGTTGTCTAGTTCTACAACTTTATCTATACGACCAGACAATCTCTCACCTGTTGCAGAGAAAGGTACTTCAAATCTTTGCTCAAGTGCAGGGTCTCCATCTGGCATGGTAGCAACCTTAATATTATCTTCCCAAAATTCTTCGGCTCTCCATACAATAGCGCGCATAGTTGCTTCAAGTCCTCGAGCTTTATCTTCGGTACGTAATAACTCTTCGCCAAATTCTAACAGTATTAATTTGATAGCATTCTTGACAGACTCATCTTTTGACTTGCCCTCAAATCTACCACGATCTAATTCTTCAAAGCCTTCATGAACTGCTGACCCAAAGCCAGTAGCTGATGAGTATTGTTTAGACTTGTACCCTAATAAGTTTTGATAATTATAGTAGCGGGGGCACGATGAAAATGCCGATAAGCTAGAGGTATCCCATACCATTTGTTTTGCTGTGCCATTACTTTGCCATACATATTTTGGAAAGTGTGGTGCTTCTATATATCCTATTCCATCGTCCATCATAATTACTCCTTGTACATTTTGTTTATTACTGATTCTTTTTCTGCGTTATCTTTGTGCCATGCACATAAGTTTGCCGCAATAGTTCTTCTCTCGCCCTCACCTTTGAATGGATACACCATGTGTTGTAACCATATAGGAAAGATAAATAACTTACCAACCTCTGGTTGAATGGTGCAAGTGGTCGGTGGTTTTAACATTGGATTGTCTAACGAAGATGTCTTACCATAATTAAAAGCAAGAAACCCATCACTGTTACCAGATGCTCCGAATAGATTATACTCACCATCGTTAGGACTCTTTTGTTTTGTTATTTGTTCTGGTACTTTAGTCCAGGTTGTTGCAGCTAGTCCTGTTAAAGATGGCACACTGTGGTCGTGAATAGGATTGTAGTCTCCTGCATAACTGTGTACTGACCACATCTCATCTACTCCTACTTGCATATTGTCTGGAAATAATTTACTTGAACCTATTCTCCTTACAAAATGTTTAATGTATTCCATGCCAAGTTGATTAATAGTTTGTGTAAACCTTATAACTTTTTCATCTTCTGCATTCATAGTTAATTGTTGACCGCTTTGTATTTGCCCCACTAAATTTTTAGAATGATCTTCCCTATCTTCTGATACCATAAGGTTGTCAAGATATGAGTTGAGATCATCTACCATTGGCATAGGCAGTTGTGCTTCCATCAATATTATTTGAGGAAGTTCATGCATTTTAAGATTGATTGTTTGCTCTTCCATTACACGTCTTTCAAGATCATAGCCAATGGGTCTTGATCAAACTGTTTAGGCTTAGTGCGTGCCGCTTTGGCAGTGATTCTCTTGCCAGATTTCTCGGCGGCTTTTATATTCTCTCGTGTACCTCGTAGATAAGTAATGATAGCTTCAATACCTTTATCATCTTGAGCCAGATCGATTGGATCCATCTCTAGGTATTCAGTGGGTACTATTAGTTCTTCTGTGTTATTTGACGACATCGAATTTATTCTCCAGTATTGTTATTTGTTTTTGTATATGTTCTAAGTCTTCTTTAGTTACTTCACTAACATCATCTAGTGCACACGCAATAGAAATGCTAGCCTCTTTTAATGCCTCAATCCACATGTTGTTGCTCCGCTCTTTGTTTATCATCAAGTTCATTGGGCGATTCTACTGCCATGATTACTGCGTCTGGTATAGTCTTTAAGTTTTCTTTGTATACCTTAGAGGTGTACTGGTTGTGTTCTTTACTATACTCAAGACTCTCGAGCAATGAAGGTAGCTTTGATTCTGCGTCAGCTTTATCATAGGCTTCAATCTCCCAGTGTTTGGTATGCATATGTCCTGTTACTACATTGAATTTTTTCTTTGGTATTTCCATAATGTTTCTCCTGTTAATGTATTGTTTCCTCTGGGTCTGGCACTATTCTTATACCAGTAATTGAAGTAAAGTCAAGAGGGTCTACAACTGCACCACTCTCTACCATCTTGTCAATCAAAGGCCCAAGCTCTGCTATGTTGGCAACTGATGCACCAAATATCTTGAGTGCCCCTGCTGTACCTACTGACATCATAAGCATACGAAGACTTACTTCAAGCATTGCACCCATGATAACCCCAGTCGGATATTCTTTTGACATATCCAACAAAGGCTCTTTGAGTTCGTTGACACAATTTTCAAACTCTTTTCGTAAATCATTTTCTACCATTTTATTTTCCGCTTTCTACGATTTCAAAGTTAACCGCATTTATTTTTATGTCCGTAGTTTTTATGTAGTCTTTGTCTATCTTATTTAATCTGTCTCTTACTGCTCGTAAGTCATCTAGTTTGTTAGATGATACGATTATGTTTCTGTTTCTTTCGCTAGTTAAACAATAAGTTTTTGTCATAGTTCCTCTCCTGTTTGTTCGTTGATTAAATTAAGTTGTTTAGTTTCCATTGAGTGTGTTATACGCACAACATCTTTGTCATGCATAATTCTTAGCAAGTCATACTTGCCCTCATCTATATCTTCTATCCCTTTCATCTGCTCTCTAAAGGCTCTGATGTATCTAGCAAATCTCATAGCTAGAGCAAAGGGTTTGTCACTCTTGATACAGATAGAGGGTGACTCTTCTTCTGTTTCGTCTAGGTGTTTCCTAGCCTTTTCCAAAGCGTTTGAGATATCTATCTGTTGGAATAGGTTGTAGGTTTTTGGATTGTAAGCCATTTGCATTCTCCTGTTGGTATTCATAATCATCTGTGTCATCAAAGACTCCTCGTGCTGAGCTATCAGTATAGATATCCTCTGAGTGGTCATCGAATCCATCTAGAACAAAGTCCCCATCATCAGGAATCCATTCTGTTTTCTTGGTCTTCTTATTATATTTATTTACCATTGTGACCTCCTAAGTCTAGGCAGGAAGCAGTTATTCCTACAGTTAAAAACCCAAGCCATACAATAGCTAAGGGGTTGGGTAACGATAATACTGCTGTTATCGTTAGTAGTGTATAGAATCCTTTAGTGGCAAGCCACACATATCCTTTACCAAGTTCTTCCATGTTTCCATTCTTTCGTGTTGTCCGTAACGATAATAAAATCATCGGATAGATTAATATCTGGCTCGTCAGTATACACATAGATTGTAGCTTCTATGTCATCTGGTACGAGCTTCACTTGGACAGGCTCATAACCTGCACCAATCTCTATACTATTGGTTATCTGAAACACTCCTTCATCAACCTCATATAATTCTCCTTTAATACTGTACCCATTTTCTTTCGGCACTACGATAGGAAATATTCCGTTGCCATAATCTAGTATGTCAAAGTTAGGGGCAGTGTGGTACTCGCCTTTGTAGTTCTGTCCATCGAGTATGCCACTTAACCTATGCCCCTTCTTTAGTGTGCCGTATACAAATAGATTTGTCATGTACGAATATACCTAGACACTAACTGTCTATGTTTATCTTCCCATATATCCTTCATATCTTTTGTTGGTGCGTTATCCTTTGCAATAAGTAAGTTCTTTAATCTTCTTTCAATGGTTGCCATACTCTTATTGTATGGGTGTTCCTCAGCTTTTTTGTAGTGCATTAACTTCTTCCTTTATTATGTCTAGTATCTGAGGGTTGTCTCTGAATACCCCCATCAGCCAGTTGGTTGTGGTGTTCGCCACTTGTTCTTCTGCGTCATCATCTTTCAATGCTCCCCCATCTGCATTAAGAGATGATAGGTATATGATTGCATGTATGATCTCATGTAGTAAGGTGTTGGCATAGTCAATGCCACTTACTTCTTTCTGTATCTCTATCTTGTTTTCTCTTGATAGATATTGACCGAAGCAATCAGTGTTACTTTTTCTGAACGAGGGTTCAGTTCTCTCAATAGTTATATCAGCAAAGCCTATCTTAACTTTGGTTAACTCATTGTTTTTATTAGATCTTTTCATCATGATGAATTACTTTCTGTTATCGCTGTGTTCAAGTCAAAGTATTCTCTAAGCAGTTGAGCAAAGTCTGGATTTTCTTTGGTCGTTTTGTCCAAAGGCTTATTATACTTTATTTTGGGTGTCTTGTCAAATGATAAAACAGCTTCGTCAGTTAGTTGTTTGTGCATATCTTTAGGCATGATAAGAACTCTCCGCCCCCAAGTTTTTGCTATGATGTTGTAACTATCACCATAGTGATGTGTGATGTAGTGCTTATCATCTCTGGCTCTGCCTACATACCTACGGAAATAGTAGAGAGGGGTGTTGTTTTCTTTTACTCGTTTGCACAAAGCTCTCTTGCTTGTACCCTCTCGTACTAAGTCTCTTTGCTCACCACCATCTTCATCTTCCCAGTATTCATAAACAGGGGCATCAAATCTTACTTGATCTGCTTTTGCAAAGTATCTATCTAGATAAAACTTAGCCATGACTATAGCCCTCGTCATCTAACTCTTTCAAATTTCTTTGCAGTTGTAGTTCATCTTCTCTCTCAAAGAAATCTACGTCACGATATTGATCTCGCCATTCGTCTTCATTTTCTGCAATCATATCATTGAGTACAGTTACTTGAGACTGTCCATACTTAGCCACAAAATCTTCTCGTGCTTGATCTAGTGTCATGTTTTGTTCAGCCATTTCGTCAATCAAATGCCAAGAGTATTCTTGCATTTCCATTAACCAATTTTTTACTCCGCTCATATAGTCCTCCTTGTTTTATATTAATAATATAGTAGCTATGACAACCACAACCACTTCCCACATCTCTGCGTCTAACATAGTTGCAAAGAATAGTACATCAATCATTGTTCTATCCTCTCTAGCTTATATACTTCGACAGGTATTGTGTCAACAGTATTTATTATTTCGGGCATATCTCTTTTGGTTGTCATGTTGGTATAGTTAACGCTGGTATTTCTGTTAAAGTCTAAGGTGACTGCAACTATTGCAACCAAACCCCATGCCCATATCATACCTAACACAAACCAAACGGCTACCCATAATTTATATCCTATATTCATAGTTTTATTCTCCTAAGTTGTGGGGGTAGTAAGGTATAATCAGCTAACGATTTCTCGCTTGGTAATTTGTCCTTGCCCCCCTAGTTTCACCTAACCGATAGGCTCGTAGTTAGTTGTCGGCTTTCAACATACTCACCGATAGGGTGTGAGAAAATAAACACATAAACCTTTCTCACTTCAGTTCTCTTTGGCTCTTATCTCCTGTACAGTTCGACTTTTTCCACTCGACCAAATGTGTTTACTGAATATTGTATTATACCATATTGGTATTTAATTGCAATAGTTATCTACACTACTGAACACCGCTAGATCACCGAATGAACACTAATGGTCACGATTTCGGGGCGACCCACCCCCACACCCTTATAATATACGATCATTATTATATATATATTTACTATATATAGTATATATAGTTAGGTATAACATACTAGAGGCTTTGGACACCCCTAGTATAAGATTCGTGACGTATCGTGTTCTATCGGTGTTCACTCGGTGTTATACTATTTGTTGCCTCGACTGTCGTCAAGGTTTGATAACCCCCAAATCCATTCGGCAGTACCGATAGGATTAAGCTCGACTAGATCAAGTATATCCTCTTGAGTTGCCCCCAAGAAGTCTTTGTCTGTCAATGTGAAGTCATCAGGCTGGGCTAGATCAACAGATGTCTCGGCATATGCTCTACCATATCTATCTTTTGGTTGGTCAGTATCGTAATCCCAATATGGGTCGGTATCGTAAGAGAAGTCATACTGATATGATCTATCGCTGTATATACTTCCATTACCATAGTTGCCATAGATAGTATTAGGAACTTTCTTACCTTTGTTGATGTCATAGTTGAAGCCTACCCCACGATTGATAGAATAGGTATTTGATACCCACCCTACACCCTGTACTTCTTTGCCCTGTTGAGGATTCACGATGGTGAACTCTTTGGTCTTGCCATCGAGGAATACCATCTTGTCAGTACCGATTGTCTCGGCTAACATATCTTGCCACTCAACATTGTATAGCATAGCAGGATTGTGAGATAGTTGAGGTCTCAATATCCACTTGATAAATTGGTGGGTGTCTGATTTGTTTGCGTCAATCATTGGTGTAGGCAATCTTGCTCCATTGTGCATTACCCATAAATCTCTACCATGTTCTCTTGCATTGAGAACTTGAAAGGGGTGTGATAATGACCGAGTTGTCTCACCCTCAGTAGTAAATCTGAAGTGAATACCCATTGGCGTATCTAAATCTTTATAGATATCCCATACCTTGTTGATGTCTTTGAATGATTTTGGTACTATTTTGTGTGTGTGTACCTTGCCATTGTTGTAGAACATGACACCAAAGCCATCACTATTATTTTGATAGGCACATTCCATTAAGTCTATGTCTACTTTTTTTGGTTCATTTGTTTGTATTATTAAGCACATATTATTATCTCCTATATTTAGTTAAGATTTAACCATTGACAACATTGTCAATAGCTTCGTTGATCTCATTGGTTACTAGACGATTAGGTCTGCTATCTTTGAGATACCCTTTGCGAACAAACCACTCATTGATGTATGGAAAGTCTGCTCTGTTTCTTGGTAGCTTAAACCACTTCAAGAAATCTCTGTAATGTAATTCGTTGAAACTACATTGTTGCACATATTCACCAAGAGCAAAAGAGAATTCTAATACTCTCAATATACCATTCTTGGTTGCGTTGCCTCTGAATATTCGTAGCTCGATTGATTGAGCATGAGCAGTATTTACGGCTTCATACTTATTATAATCTCGCTGTCCACCCTCAGAAATTCGTTTCTGTTTGAACTTGGCATAATCGTTAGCTTTGCGACCAGCGACTGCCTCAATAAAGTTTCTATTGACTTCATCATTGATAATGACTTGCAGTTTGCCAATTTGTGAGGCGGTAAATGAGGCTCTATTTAAGTGAACATGAATACCGCAGGTATCAGTATTCCACGCTTTAACATATGTATTGCCATCATTATCAGTCCAGCAATCCCATTCGAATAATTTATCTAGCTGTTCTTTATGATATGCTAGGGTACATGGAGCAGTTACCATTTCAAAGCCATTTCTCAATGAGCCATCACCTTTGAACATACAGTATCTACCATCAAAGAAATCATCAATCGTTTGAGGAAAATAATCTGGGCAACTGCTTCTCGCTTCCCACTCACATTCAAGTCCACCTACCATAGTTTTGCGAGTTATTCGTGGCTCGTGAGGTAATGACATCTTGGAAAGTCTATCCATGACATCATAGTCATAGCGATACACCCCTTCAAAATTTGAATCGCAATCTTCATCACTATCTTCATCATATTCTGAATAGTCGCAATCCTCATTGTGAACATAT
>WLWF01000874.1_pt1 | contig 27479 bp, 31 predicted proteins | sample 6718331 | NCBI WGS metagenome assembly WLWF01 (sample SAMN12718692, study PRJNA515312) | sponge metagenome | isolation source: marine sponge | host: Mycale hentscheli | place: New Zealand: South Island, Marlborough, Capsize Point | collected 2003-05-01
GCTGCCTTCTTGAAGAAGATGAAGAATCTTGAAGAAGAGAACAAGAAACTTCGTGAATTCAAGGAGAGAACCGAAGAAGAATGCGGAGCACATGCTGTTATGAATGATCTTATGGATAGGATTCAAGATCTGGAGAATGAAAACAAGGAAATCAAGGAAAAAAACAACAAACAACAGGTCGTCATCGTGAATGAAACCATCGAGAAAGAAAAGGCACAACAGTCCGTGATGCCACTGGTCACTGCTGGATTGGCACAATGTGAGGAGAGGATTGACGAACTCGAGGAACAGATCCAGGATTGGGAGGAAGGTGAGGTCGGACTTGACAAGGAGTGGCGACAGCATCGGACCCATCTCCAGGAGATCTATGAACTCGTAGATCCAACTCGTGAAGAATATATAGACAATTTTGAAGATTTTAAAGGAAAACTACAGGAACTTTGGGATGAATACGGATTCATACAACTCTGGTAAATTTGATAATTAAATTTGATATTTATAATAAAATTTTTTATGTATTATATTTTATGATTTACGAAGGTTCAGAAGGATCTGTTAATGGATATTATAAAAAGAAAAAAATCATTTCAAGACCTCTTGGTGGTGGGAGAACTCTTGAAGGATATAAAAATGAAGCACAAATGGTTCTCATTCAAGCAATGAGGGACGGCAATAATTTACAGAAAATTAAGAAATTATGTATTCAAACATTAAACAATTTTAGATACGAAGAACTAATCAAACAACCTGATATAGAGGAAAGAGATTTTGTTCTCTTTACACTATTAATCTTGATAAAACTTAAAGTCGTCGAAGAGGACGGAGTTCAAGAAGGTCTTCTAGTGATGTGTAAAAAAAAACCTAGACGAGACTGTGAAAACCACTAGGATCTATATTAACTGTCGGAATACCCTCATCAAGAGCATCCCCTTCATCTTCTGAATAATCAATATCAGAATCATCTGACCCACACAATTCTAAAATTAAACCCTGAATGATTAACGCCCATTCTGTTTTATCATTCTCTAATAAATATTCACCGATCTTTTGAAGTTCATCCATTTCAATTATTGAATATTTTTTTTTCAATTAAATTATTCAAAAATATCTTTTGTATATTTTACACCACTAAATTCTAATTCTGGATCCTCTAACTCCTGTGCCATTAATTGATCTGATTTTTTTTTACTTGCTAGAAGATCTCCTACAACATCCATATTTGCCTGAACCTGTTGATCTATCCTGAATATTACTGCTGAATTTAAATCACATCGTGCCGCCGTCCCATCTGGTTCGTGAATACTACATCGAATCCTTGTAAGAACTCTATCTATCGTATTGGTGAAAGTAATCTGCCCCTGAAAACCATTCAAGAAGTCCCCATAAGGATTTGCCTTATTTGTGATTGCTACGATTGGAAGAGTTACTCCAGAGGTTGTCCCTCCTAAAACTTGATTCTCTCCTATGATATCAGATCTAATTGTATAATAAGGTCTTAGAGTCTTACTAGGTAATCTTTTCGCAGTTATATTTACAGATGTTGCTGGACTGATTGTAATCGGTGGTAATATATATCTCGCACCTCTATCAGCGAAGGCAGGAGTCACACCGACAGGGTTCAGAGGTTGATAAACCGATTGTGCCATAGAATTCATTTGATATTCTATAAGATCTCCTTCATCTACATTCGCATTCGTTGTAATGACATTAACATTATTTAAATCAGCATTCGCCCCAGATGCTTTCAATCTAACCTGCCTTGAAGAAGTAGTATCTGGATTGTGAAATTGTTCGTATCTATATCCCATAATCCCTATAAGACTTTCATCCCAAGAATCTTCAGGGACAACCCAGTCTTCGATAAATAAACCAGACATCGCATCCATAATCTTCCAAGGTTCAACATTAGGATTATGTGAAGTATAACTATTGATTGATGCTGATGTCGCCGCTCCACTAAATCCTTCAACATAAGCAGCAATCTCTGGACTATAATTTGTGTAAAGAGGTCTTTTATTAATTTTATAACATTTATCACCAGCGTTAGGATTGATAGGGAGAGCGGTTCCGTGGAGACTATATCCAGCATATCCCAAATTACCAACGACTTCTGATGTATGAAGATCCCTTATTTGAAATCTCTGTTGTGTAGTATCATAATTGATTAGAGGACCATCTGCTCCAATATACATACCGAATTGATATTTATCTAAAAGATACATTGTTTCATATGCTGCCTGACCGAACCTATATATTTTATTGTATTCATTTAATCTTGCTAGTCCCAGAGTGTTAGCATTACCATTAGTAGGGAGTATCACGTGTGTTCCATATGCGGTGAAATGATAATCAAATCCAAAATACCTACCGAGTCCAAACCCCAATTGATACATAGGTCGTCCGACTCCTGCCGAAGCGTTTTTGTGAAAGAAATGATTGGGAATCTTGTCTCCTGTTTGACTGAACTGAAACCCTATTTTATATGCGATTCCTTCCCCATCAAGATTAGTTCGCACCTTTCTACCGAATCCATATGCTAATTGGGCGTAATCAGAAGTTAAGGTCGTTGAGAATATTCCTGATCCATAATCTGTCTCTTGAACGTCCTTTGCTAATGAATCTACCGTATTTGGATTATAATCAACGAATAATGGGAAGGACGTCTGGGACGCACTAACTGCCCCATCATATAAATCATAACCAAATGCTGGGACTTGATCCACACGAATATTTGTGCTAAAGTTCGCAGGACCATATCCACTATCAACAAAATTCGAATTATCATATAAATTCATATGAAAAAACCTTGTATTATTCTCCCTAATTTTAAAACCATTCTGAAGATAATCTTGAAATAATTCTGGATAGACTGTCTGAGAATCAAAGAATTCCTTGAATTTTAATAGATTCGCATCAGTCCATTTTATATTGGTTACAAATACAGAATCACCTGAAGCATTCGGTGTTAAAAAACTAGAAAGATATCCTGTGTCTGCGTGAATCCCATTTAACTTTTTCCCTGCTGTATATAATTCTGGTCGTTTTATTCCTATTGTCTGATACTGCGATAAATAACTGAAAGTTTCTGGATAATTAGCAGCACCATCAACCCTCTTCCAATTATCGTAATAAGATCTCTCATAACCACCAGCAGTTGCGACATTATATAGTTTGTTCGCCTGTGTTTCACTCTTGAATGTAAATGTTTCCTTTCTATGAACCGTATTGGATACGTTGGAAGTGCTATATGTGAATGGTTCAAAATCTGTTCTCTGAATTAATTCTTCTGTTAATTGAACCGCAAGGTCTGTTGGTGAATTATATCCTGGATTTGCCTTCAATGTAATTAAATTCTTTATTTGTATATAATCACCGAGGACGGCAGGATCTCGCTGTGACTGTGCCTGTGCCGTCGAGAGACCACTGGTTATATCAGGAGGTAAAAACCTTCTCACAGCATCAGGCAATCCAAATTTAAATGTAAAAAGATTCTGGGTTGTGGTGGTCGCAATAGCATTCTCTGACATAGTTACAAATGAACCATTCACAGATACAACCGACGCTCCGACATTGAAACCGAGAAGAGGCGAAGCAGTAAGAATCGGCATCGCAGGTATAAGACCTGTTGTAGAGGAAGAGTGTGTAACCTGTAATATAGGAGAACCAAGAGTAGAGATACCAGAAACTGTTAATCTTGTTTCCGAAGGGACGTCAAAGAAAGTCTGTTGTCTTGTGAAAAGTGTGAAACGACTTCCATCATTTTTTCCTGAAACTTTATATTCTGGTTGTGCTTTCTTTGTATTATTGCCTCCCCAATATTTAGTTGAAAGATCATCACTACATCGATTCAGAGGATTAGGAGGTCTCTGTGTCTGCCCCATATCACGGTTACCACCAGCAATAGATCCCCCATCCCTCCTTTCATTCTGCCCCCAGAAGACGTGTGTCCCTGAAGCAGTCCAACGTCTCGGTAAGAAAACATAATTATCTATATTCGCACACTTGTAAGGAGAAACAACTAAATTCACCGTATCATCCCTTATTTTTATATTCACATTTTTATTAGTAGCATTTTGAAGAGCGTATTTATGAGGGAGTTCTTCGTTTCTCCATAGATTCTCGAATTCAGTTATTTCAACATCAACTGAAGCATTTAACTCTTGCCCCTTGATCTGAATCTGTCCTGATTCAGCACCTATTTCTGAAACATATGAAGAATGAACCGATATTGTATCACCTGCTTTTAAAACTAAACCTTGCCCCACCTTGTTCGTCCATTTAGAAGGATCTATATTATTATTCGCAATCCCTTCGTCGCTTTGAGAGCGAGGACACTCTAATAGAGTTGTCTTCGTGAAAGTATTATTATTCATTTTATTTATGAATATAATAAAAAATGAAGTTAATGAAACTAAAATCTGCTTAAGCATATGCCATCATAAACATCCCATCACGGAGACTGGCAACCCTCATCACCTGTAACCAGCAACGCATGGTGGACGCTCCAGACATAGTGACACGAGTATCATAGATTTCAATACCACGAGAATTGACTCGCTCACCCTTATTCAGACGATAAGCAGTGTAGAAGAACTTCTGGCGAAGATCACCCTGTGCCGTATAATCTTCAAAATTAACAGATCCAGAAGCACCATCGAGAGTCTGTGCTAACTGACCCTCACCCCTGTATAAATCACGAGAGATGTAAGGGACTCTGCCCTCCGACTGAAAGACGTTGTGATAATGACGAGCATCATTGCTGACGTCTATCGGATATAAGAAATTATCATTGTATTTTAGATTGGTTGTCACCGTGCCTACACCAGTCGTAGAGACAGTAGGTCCTTCAGCACAATAGACATTTAGAAGATTTTCTTCTTTTAGGTCGCTGGTGTCTTGTAAAACGCTGCCACAGAATACTTTATTTACGATACGACCAGCGCCTCCTACATTCTGGATTAGACCACCAGAATATTCAGTTGCCGAGACAGTCCGCTTTACGAACTGATAATCTACATACTGAAAAGACATATTAGCGTTCTGCTGGCGATACTGCTCCATAAGATCCTGAGGATAGAAAATGTAATCAGCAATTAACTGGCAATCACCACGGACAAGGACGGCATCTTGTGTAATTGTCCCAGCATTAGTTACAGAGACACGCTCCGAAGAAGCATCTGCTTCACGCTTGGTGAAAGTTAAATGAATGCTTACTTGCTCTTCCATCATAAATAGAGGGAGTTGGTTGGTCTTCAGGAAGGGGAAAAGATCTGCTAACAGAACAGAATAAGTGGGTTTATTAACCTCTGCCTGATAATCATAAACGGTGCGACTGGGGAAGGGGTCTGTATCCTTCAGGGGGACGTGATGCTGGTCCGAATCCGCACCAGCAAATAAGAGACCCTTACCATTGTCAATCTGAATAGACTTTGCCTCAGTAAGACTTTCTACATTCAGGGGAGTATTTGAAGCATTCTGATAGGGTTCTGCTCGCCCAGTAAGAGTAGGGGCGATTGTCATCATACGACCAGAAATAACTCCCTCACGCTCCTTGATTGCGTCAGGAGGTAGGAAGGTCGTTTCATAGGCGGCAAAATGATTGTAATCTTCAATTTCACAGACGGTCTTGGTGCCGACACGAAGTGCCGCTCTCTGGATTAGAGAATGGACTCCTACACCAGCAGGAAAGAAGGCACGATCACCATTAGAAGGTCCTACTGTTCCGTCAGTAGAGAATGTGATTCTTGAATTGGAATGAAGAATACCTTTATTATCTAAAACGAATCTTGCTTCGTTTTCAGAGAAAATTACTGGATCTAAGATGTCAGTAGTTACATTGATCGCTGTATCAGTAGCGACAGTGCCGATACGAACAAGATCTGGGATTTGAGAGGACTGGGGTTGCGAGGGAGGTTCCATATTGTTATGATATGAAAAATATAAAAAAGTAAAGGTCATTTTAAAATATGCTATTTCATAGTATTAGTCTATTTCATTACCTGAATCGATCCGCCAGAGGATACGACCGTCTGGCGTGAATGGACGAACAAGAAGACAGCATTCGGATTGTCGCTTGTAAGTCTTAACTGTAATTGGACGCCGAATGGAACCTGCGAGAAATCAAGTCCAGAATTAGAAATACCATCATATGATACACCGATTCCATATGCCGATCCACCATCAATAATATCCTTGGCATTTGCGAAATTAGCACCATAATCAATATTGCGGAAAGCACTCGGCGTCACCGAAGTCCTCGCAATCTTCGCAAAGTTCATTACAGCATTCATATAATTACGAACAATCTGGGCATCAGCAGTTTCATTATCACGACCTTCCTGATCCTTCTGGAGTGTATCAATATTATATTCTAGGGGGACTCGCTCACCAGCACGAGTGAAAACAAGTTGTTCAATCTGTGCTTTCGTGCCGTCACTGTTGGAGAATCCAAGAGTCCCAAGACCGTCTCTCGTTAGAGAATTAATATGCGACGAAGGAACAACATTCATAAATGCCCCTAGGACAGATTTTAGACCAAGGTTGAAATTCAATACAGCATTTGCCGAATTGATAGTATTGTAATAAGAACTGATAGAATTATAGACGAAGGTGTTCGTAGATTGAGGACTGAAATCTTCACCTGGTCGCTGGACTTCACAGATTAGACGAACATTGGATAATTCATAATAAGCATCAAGTAATTTAGTAGGAGAGTTGTCCGAAGAAAATAAAACATTCTGGTCTGGAGATAACTGAATCTCTATCATTAGACCACCGACACCCCAATCATTCGAGAGAGGGATTGGTTCTTGACCCATAAAGAGTCCAGAAACCAGAGGGATACAGAAGGAGTTCGGAGAAGTCCCTCCAGAAGCAGATGCCCCCTGGGTGTTCGTAATGACTCCTAACTGCTGTGCCTTGAAGTTAGGGAAACGAAGAGCAGTCTCGTAGGCGTGGCAAGCGAAGTCGTGCTGACTCTGCGTTACGCTGAGGTATGAAGACATCATTCGATTATGATGATTGATTGATTCTATCGTCTGCGAAGAACGCTGGGAGAAAATAGAAAGAGTATCAATTACAGAATAAACACCGAGGCGTTCATTCATACGGATTCCATCACTCTCTAATGGAATAATAGTATCATTCTTTTTTACTGTGAATTCACCAACGAGGCGAACAGAACCAGGAACAATAAAACGATCCTGTGCTCCAATCAGGAGTTGGATCGTCGGTTGTCCATTCTTGTAGGATAGTGTTCCATTGGATGTGATGTTGCTTGGGGTGATCTCTAAATGCTGGTTTGACATAACTTATAAAATACATTAGAAATTAATTTTAGGAGCATTTTAAAAATTTTAATTAGACATATAAATAGAATAAATGGTTTCAGTCGTAATAAAAAAAAGTGATAAATCTGGTAAAAAATTGATGGCAGTTTTCACCAGGGATAATGGAAGAACAAAAACAACACATTTCGGAAGTGCTGGGATGGATGATTATACAATCAAGAAAGATAAAGAACAAAGAAAAAGATATAGATCTAGACATAAAAAAGATTTATCTACTGGGGATTATACAAGAGCAGGATTTCTGTCGTGGTATATATTATGGGGTAATTCAACTAGTCGTAAAGAAAATATATCAAGTTATAAGAGAAGATTTAAGTTAGGGTGAATCTGGTTCTTCATAATATCCAATCCAATCCTTATATCCTTCCAGGAGTTCATCAATACTACCTAGTTCCTCACCACCTGAACCATAGTATTCCTCCATCGATTCTTTGACCTCATTACACCAGTCTTCGTCGTGAATACAAGTGTTTTTATCGTATCCTGCGTATGCTTCTGCCATTCTCCAGAAGGCGATCCTCTTCCATCGGATTAGGTCTTCTTTTAGTTTCTTGTTCTCTTCTTGGAGTTTGGAGTAGTCAGACATTGTTTTTTTTCTTTCGATTTCTCTGCTTTTTTTTTCTTCTTAGTATTTTGATGGTAATTATTCCAACCCAACTATCAAATTTTTTAACACTTAACCGATGTGTTCTAAAGGATTGTGAGAACGATTCGCCAGGATTCCAAATTGACCGAATGCCTGAGGAGCAACCTGAGGAGGAGGTTTAGAAGGAGGAGCATCCTTCGCATCTGTTGATTTTTCTTTTTCATCCGCATCAATTGAAGAGAGAGTAGAAGTCGTGGCGGCGGCGACATTAGCGGCGGCGGCAATAGGGGCAAGTGCTCCGCCAGTGAAGACAGCAGCGACGTCTAAGAGTCCTGCTCCAATTGTAGCAATATTACCTATATCCTGTCCGAGATTCTGTTTCACAGTATTTCCCTGTGCGTCTTTCGTATTAAACATATTTCCTGTATTCCAAAGATTATCTATATCCGTGAGAGTCGCCATCCCTGCCGAAGCAACCCCAATACCAGTTGCCCCTACCTTCGCAAACCCTTCAGCGATTTCACCTCCCCCACCAGCAACAGATAAAACATTACCAACTATCCCTTCAAGACCTCCTGCTTCCTTAGCAGCGACTGCCCCCTCACCGAATAATTTAGTTCCTTCTCCTGCTGCCGAGAGAGTTCTTAGACCTTCTGATGCTGCCTGACCGACAGTCCCACCGCCTCTTAAAGTGGAAATTACTTCGGCACCTGCTCCACCAACTCCTTTTACAGCAGTTCCTATTTTAGGAACAGAAGCGGCACTGGATTCAGCGTCACTTTTAAGATCTGAATCTTCTTTACCTGTATCCAATTTCTGTAACGTTCTGAAAGCAGTTTTAGAGTTCTTCCAGTTTGCCTGACGGACTTCATTCATATCGTAGGCGTGCTGACTTAGTTGATTTTGTGTGGCGAATGCTTGTGCGTGTGCTCCATAAAAGTCTGACATTATTTATATAAATAATAATATATATAATTTTTATTCAGGGGAATTTAAAATTTTAGATCCTTCAGCAATTAGTGTTTCAAAGTTTCTAAATGCTTTTGGAGGATTTGATTGAAAATCCATATGAAGAAAATCATATCTATTAGGAGTTGCCTGTCCATATATCTTCAACCAATTATCACCTCCACCAAATACATCCCCATACTCTTCTGCCATTTTACCAAGTTCTTTCTGATTAGGGAAAGGAGAACCTACAATTACATTCGTAGCATTCTGCCTAATGATAGGACTACATGCCCTAAAATTCTGTGATGAAATAACTAATAGTTTTATATTGAAATGCCTGAAACGAGAACATAAATGATTGATCTTTGCTTCCCTTCTGATTGATCCTAAACAATCATCAAGGACAACAGCAATCTCTGGTTGGTCTTCTTTATCATATGCTTTCTGTGTCTTCACAATTCCATCTACAATTGCGTCGTCATAATGGTCGTGTGTATCAAATGCTTTTCTTAAAAATCTGGATGTAATATCATTAGCAATGGTGTTACTGATGATAGTTGTATTATCGAATCTTTCTTGTGCGTCGTAGAACTGATCGTTCAATAACATATTAGAAATTAGTGTGCTCTTTCCTGTGCGGACAGGTGAAACTAATAAAACTAATGCTCCACCGCCGAACCCATCTACCTGCGGTAAATTCTCGTGTAATGGTGGATGGTTTGAAGATACTGGATCTGGATCTTTAACTGGGATGACTCTTGGTCCTTGCGACGCTTCCATTTTATGTTTATTATATACATAATATTTTATAGTTCATAATTTAAATAAATATCATTTTTGGTTCTCCTAACATTATATGTAGAGAAGTCTTCTAGGATCTTGTTTATTTCTATTTCTGAACTATGACAACTTTCAAACTTGATTGTTTTTGGTCTTATATTAGTTCTATACAATTGATTCATAATATTAATATCATAACCCTCAGTATCTAATTTTAAATATTCAACATCTTCAACATTATATTCTTTGAAGAAGTCTTCTAATGATTTTGTTAAAACATTAATTTTTTCAAAGCGTTTAAACCTAACAGATTTTGTAATTCTTTTTTCTTCATTCGATGATCCAACTAAACTTGACATCCCCCTTTCATATTGTCTATGTTCTTTATCTTCTAAAAATTCATCTTTTAATTTATAAAATTCAGCAGTTCCAGTTTTATCAGAAATAGCACAATTAACTTTTGTATTGTTTTCTTTATCAGGTAAATTATCTAAAAGACTTTTAATTGGTTCTACCGATAATCCAAAATCATTCGGATACTTATTTATTAAACTAGCAAAATCACTTGTTCCAATTTCAATATATTTATAATGAACCATTTACAATAAAACAGAAAATAAATTTAAATATTAAACGAAACAATTTGCCCACACATCATTCTTCATTGCCGTATTGATTTCTTTAAAGACCTTGGCATCATGCTCTGCCTTTGCCTGTGCTTTCTTCTTTACATCCTTCCTCTGTTTTCTTAATACTTCTACACGATTAACGCTCTGTTCAACTGCTCTTGCGACCGCATCATCTAAATCTTTCTGTGAATATCCCTTCTCAACAACAACTGGTTTTTCTACGATTTGAACTTTTGGGACAATTGTTTCTTCGTCGTCAATAGGAGTCTCTAATTTCTTTCTTAATTTTTTACGTTCTCTATCCCTCACTGCTTCAACGAGTTCTTTATCTGATTTATCTTTTTTTAATTTCTCTTCCTTTTCTAACTTCTTTCTCGCCCTAGTCTCTTTTGCCTTCTCTCTGCCCCTTGCTAATCTTTCAAGTTGTTCAGCAGAAGCAGGTCCTCTCTTCTTTCTAGTTTGTTTCTGTTTCTTTTGAGGAGGAATATCTTCAACAGGATCTTTCATCGATTCTGGATCTAAAATTGTTTTAACCTTAGGTGTTGAAAAGATCTCTTCTTGAGGAATCTTTCTACGTCTTTCAGGTTCAGGGATAATTTCTTCTTCTTCTTCTTCTTCCACTTCATATAATGCTTCACTCTCTTCAATGTTCATCTGCTCTTCAATAATAGTATCAGTAGGAGGCACTGATTCTGGAGGAGCAGGAGGTTCAGGTGAGGACGGAGGTGCTGGCGGAGGCATAACAACATCTGCGAGATAATCAGTCATACTATTTATATGATATTTATATATAAAATAATTTTATGATTAACTTTTAAAAAATAATGATTAAATATGATTACTTCCTTTTTCTGATATGGAATACGATCTGGGTGTCGCCAGTTAATGAATTCGTTTCTTTTTCAAACATATCTACTATCTGAACTTGAAGACTATTCAATAGGAGAGGATTAGGATTATTTAATTTGATATATGTTTTTTCACCTGGTTCAAAATATAGAGCGCCATATTCTCTGCCATCATTGGAGAACTGGGGCAACTGATAAAGGATTTTAGAAAGTCCTGCCTGTGCTCCATTGAATGATTTGTGTGTGAGACCTGGGAGACGAATGAAACTAGATAATGCTGTCTTTTCTAAGGAGAAGACACTCGTGAATGTAACAACATTTGTATCGTCTCCACCAATAAATCCTCCACCAGATTTACTACTGACGATTGCTCTATCAGGGAAACCTAGACGACCAGACATATCAGGGAATCTTTGTCCTGCTATTAATGTATCAAGATGATCAGGAGAAAATTTATTCATTGTGATTATGTGGGCGTAATCTACTCCTGCCGCTGAATTCAATCCTGCGAAAACGAAAGGTCCGTATTGTGCTGCCTGTTGAGAATTTAATTTTAGATAAGAACCATCACATTTAAGGACTGCGTTCTGTAATGAATTAGATGCTAATTGTCTGTTTGGTTTGACGTGAATCCAATCTAGAGCAGATAAACCATCTACTGCTTCATTTGAAAACATATCATCTCCAGGATAATATCCTGCCACCGATGGAGGACTTGTTATATAAGTTGGAGAATCATACGAATTATCTGTCCCTGTATAATTACTATCAAAATTTGTTATTTGAATAGCACCTGTCATTAAATTTAGCATGGGATAAAGAGCATAGGATGTTGAAGTAATTGGATTGAAAGTCCTGCCGACTGCCCCTGCCGAAGAAAGATTAGAACCTAGAATCTGATCATATACCGCTTTGCCTTTTTGTTTGAAATAGAGATTTATTTGATCTCCAAGACCCTCGAATCTGACACCATCATAGGAAGCAGAGAATGTTGTCTTTGTCATTTTAGATCCAGTAACAGCACCTCCGCTATTCCAATATTCTATTTCTTGAAGTCTGCTTACGAGACCATAAGTGCCCCTGGATTCAGTCACCCTATGTGCGATTACGATTTCACCTAATCGATCTTGAAGAAATACATAATCATACATGCCGTGCGGTCCTTTAACGGAAGTTTTTCCATCATAAGAAAGTATCCTTTGATCCTTAAACAGTGCTGGAAAAGTATTATTATCCAAGTTATAGATCCCCTTGTATCTTTCATATGCCGAACTAGCGTTTGCCTCCACTCCTGAGGGATCTTCAAATTGTATCTGGGGTCTTGATAATCCAACAGCGAATGGAGCAGTATTTGTGTTGGAAATGATACTGAAATCAAATTTACCCTGATTGAGACAGAAGGGTCGTCCAGTAAGAATCCCTACACAAGAAGCATTTTCAAAACCAGTTCCAGGATTTCCAGTGCGAGAGAATGTGCCAGTGCCAGCATCCCAAGTGAATTCGTCACTGGGTTTGATTCCTTCAGAAGCAGAACCTCCAGCATTATTGTAGTAAGCAGAGGGATTAGCAATATTAAAGACTGGTTGATCTACTAATGATGCCGAGACATCAACATTGCTCTTGCCCCTATCTGTGAATTTAATTTCAACTCCTTCTTCTTTACCTGAGGCATTAGGATTCACTGTCACCGATGCGTTTCCATAGATTCGAGGATCGTCGTATTGGGCGTTAAAAGATTTTGTTAGTTCTTCCACAAAAGATTCAATGCTGTATGTTCCCTTTTTAGGTTTGATAGTTCTGGAGATTGATAGAAGTTCATTGTATTCATTTCCAGTTCCTAGATTATCTGGATTAAATCCGTAGTAATGACAGAAGAAAGATCGTGCCCCTACAGTTATATTTCCTGTTCTCTGGATCTTGGCACTATCAACCGCTATTTCTGAATCAGGTTCAATTTCAACTGGAGAGCGAAAGAAGTTCTGAAAGTTAGAAGGACGCTGGTTAGTAGATTGCGTTTCGTCTTCATTGAGACGTGAAGTTGCTATAATCAATGACATTATTTATAATTTCATTATATATTTTATTTTATATGTTAAAATTAAAAAAATGAATAAGAGAGCAATTCAACGGAACAAGAAAAAACCAGAACGTAAAATGAAAGGATGTGAAAATTCTGTCTGTGGTGAAACACAATTCAAAGTTAAAGAATCTGTTGAAAAGAATAAGAAAATAAAACCAAAGGAAGTCTTTGGTAAAGGTTACAATAATAAATCCAAGAAGAAATCATATTAATCAAATATATTCAAAAATAGATACAATATCAAGTTTTTAGGATTCATATTTTAAGAACCTTTTTAGGATTTATAATTCTCTAGAATACTTTTTATTTTTCATCATTAAGAAATCGGATAATATATCTATATTTTGATATATATATAAAGAATAGTTCATACTATTAGTAATCATGCTAACAACCGATGAATCAGAGTTAGTAATTAAGAATTGTGTTGCTTTTAATTTACTCCCAGAAAAAAGGCAGTCAGCAGCAGAGAGAAATAAAGTTTCTAAATTTAAGAAACTATTGAAGACTACTTCGAATGATAGTATAAAAATATTAGCATCACTTGTATTAATTATCATAAAAGGACAAAGATCCAATACTAAGGATTTAGAGATACAATATGCGGAAGAATACAGAACAATCGCAAGTGATACTAATTATTGTGAAATGAAAACAGAAGATATCTGTGTAAATCTGTGGAGACAATCACAATATTATTTGAAAGAAAAGAAAAATATATGTGAAGATCTTTACAATCAAAGAATAGAATATGAAAGGATAATCAAAGATAAAGAAGATAAAATTAAAGAATTTAAGTATCAGATTAATCAATTAGAAACTCTTAACCGAGATCTTAATTTGAAGAATCTTGATTTAGTAGATCGTCTGTTGAAATATGATAGTGATGAAAGTGATGAAGAAGAAATGAATTATGATAAAATGAATGATGATACAAATTTAAATGAAATCATCAATGATCTTGAAAATAAATTAGAAGAAGCAAACTATCAAAATAAAATATTAAAGGGACAATTAGAAACAGTAGATATTAAATGTGAAACAGAAGAAGAAGATACAGCGTGCGAAGAGGCAAAACAAGAGTTCGATAATTTAGCAAAAGCAAATGAAGCAAAGCGATTAGCAAATAGAAAGAAGTTTGGCATGTAACAATTCTAACAGATTAAACATTCATACGCTTCTCTAACCTTACGAAAGTCTTCAGGATCTCCGCCTTTGTCTGGATGGGTCTCCAATGCTTTCTCTCTGAATGCTTGTTTAATATCTTCATCTGAAGCAGATCGCTTCAGACCTAATACACAATAATTTTCATTTTCTTCTTCTTCATCTTTTCCCCATTTAGTGTGAGATTTAAAATCTTCTTCAAATGGATTACCAAAGAAATTACTATCATCATAGAAATTTTCATCTCTTTCAAAATTAGAATAGTGATATTTATATCCTGTCTGATAATAATCAGGTAAGGGTTCATTTTTAATCGGTGGTTCTCCTTTCAACTGGATATGCGACCACATCAGGGGATACGCACAATCTTTCATAAATAAATAATTACATTGAATTTTTATTTCATCCGTCAAATTTAAATTTCTATGTTTTAAATTATATGGTCTCAAATAAAAATAAGTTTAATAAGAAATATGGATTTAAAATGGATGCTCCTCACAGTAAAGCAGAAATCTCTAGACTTACAAAGATCCCTGTCTCTATTCTTGATAAGGTATATTATAGAGGCGTCGGTGCTCGAAAGAGCAACCCACAATCAGTTAGAAGTGTTAAATCAGGAAAGAAAGTTGGAGGTAAGAGTCTCAAAGGAAAGATGTCCGCTGCCCAGTGGGGATACGCTCGTATCTACTCCTTCGTAATGAAACAGAGTGGGACCTGGGGAAAGGCAGATAAAGATCTAGCAGATAAAGTTAGAGCGAGAAAATAACAGCATTGTATTTATGTTCTAAACCCTTCCATCGGTTTTCTTCTAAGAATGGAACAGCGTGACATCCTTTACCTTTGTTGGCGTGAAAAACATCATCAATACAAATTAGAGAATAATCATTACCTTTTTTATAAACTTCTTTTACCATATCCAAATGTGATTTCCAACTATTTTCATTTGTGATTTCTGTCTGTAAGATCTCTTTATATTTATCTTTCCTTTCCTGTGAATGCCATTGATGATGATAATCAAATCCATCTAAATATAAATAATCAAACTTATCAATTTTCTTCAAGTAATCTTCACCCCTCATTGTGATTGCTTCATAATTTTCAAAATCTAATTTCTCTGCTTCTTTATGAACGTTGTCAGAACAATCCTTATCCATATCAACGGAGATTAATTTCATATTATGTTTCTTACATAATTCCATAAAGAAACCAGTTGAATTCTGCCCCTCCATATATTCCCTGACTGATCCAACTTCAATAATTACTTTTCCTGTTAATAAAGGTTGTTTCACAATATGTTCTTCTAGAAGTTTGTGTCCGTGATATGCCATTTATATTTCTTAAAGATTTTAAATTTAAATATAAAAATTAAAATCTTTATTAATATACATATAAATAGTATGATAGGCGAAATCTGTAAATCCCCAAACTTGAAAAATATCCTAAGATTAAAAAAAGAACATAATCCCAAGGTTTATGTAGAGATAGGAGTTCTCTATGGTGGGAGTATTATTCTACAAATGGAGGACGAACAAGAATGTTTCTTTGTTGGGATAGATCCTTATACTGGATATTACGGAAAGAGTTATGATCCTCATAGGAGCGTAGATCTAACAGACCATATTGAAATAGTGAAAAAGAATATCGATGAAAATAATCCTCATAATCATCCATATCAATTAATAAAAGGTAATAGTAATAGTGAAGAAGTCTTACAAGAATTAAAAAATCTCACCAGTAATGGAAAGAAAATAGATACATTATTTATTGATGGAGATCATTCAGCGAAGGCAGTCAAAGAAGACTTCTATAATTATTTACCATTTATGAATCCTGGTGGATTAATACTTTTTGATAATTATGATGATCCTAGTTGGAAGGAAGTCAAACCAGCAACAGATAAAATTATTGATGAATGTGATAAGATTACACTTCATTCTAAGGATGGACATCTCTGCGTCGTTCAAGTTAATTAACGCTTCGCTAATATAATATTTAAAATATTTTTAAAGTTTCTTCCAAGAAGAAGCAACTGCCTCTGGCGACTCCGACTGTGGTTCAGGTTCAATCATACCATCGAGACTATCACGAGCGTTACTAATAGTTCTATCTGGTGGTGGTGATGTCATAGGATCTGGATCAACAGGAGGCAGAGGTGGTTTATTAGGATCTTTTTTACCTTTTAATTTATTCGCTGCGTCTTTCAATCCTTTCATTTCTTCTTCATTTGGCGGACGTCGCTCGCATTGAAACAAATAACATAAATTCATTTTACAATGACACTTGCTCTGCCATATCACAAGTAATAAACTTGCGACTGCTCCCAACACCAGAACAATTGCTCCTGCTGCTTGATCCACAGAATAATCTTGTAGTTGCCCCCTCTCTGACATATTTTTTAAAATAATACATATAAAAAATAAATCTTTATAAAATTATAAAATGAAAGAAGTCTGTATTTTCGGTAATGGTAAATCTCTTGAAGGATTTGATTTCAATAAAATTGATAGGGAGAAGTATGATGTGATCGGAACAGGGATGGCATTCAGACATTGGCAGAAGATTAATTGGTTTCCTAATATCTATGTGAATGTTGATACTGTGGTCTGTGGTAATCAAGAGGTGATTGATTTCGTAAAAGAAGAGAAGTGTGATTTCTATATTGTTAGTAAAGTTATGTTACAGAAAGAAGAAAAACTAAATAGGGATAAAGTTTTCTTTTTAGAAGATCTTCTAATGTTTCCTCAATGTTCTTTTCGGTTTGTAAGGAATTGGTGTTCTGGGACGGCAGCAGTAATCTCTTCATTAGATCGTTATCGTAAATTACATCTCTTCGGATTCGATTGTGATTATGTTGAATTTATCCCTGAATGTAAGCAAAATAAAGACGGCACCCTCACAATTGAAACTACCCCTGATGAAAATCCAAATTACTTCTTCAATGATTATCAGCGAGAGGGTGATACTTACAATATTCCTAATGGTAAAACGATTCATATGAAATCTTGGGAAGAACTATCCTATATTATTGATTTCATTAATAAGATGTATCCAGAATATCAAGTTGAAGCAACTAATTATTCTTCAAAGACTTCTATCAGCAAATATTTCAAAACTAAAATGTTAGGTGAATTTTAGTCTATATAATATTTGAAATATTTTTAATATTTTAAAATTATTTCCCCAATAAAAATATCTTAATATAAATAAATGTCAATTCTGTTACACGGCGATTGTTTAGAACATATGAAATCATTAGAAGATAATTCTGTTGATTTTATATTCTGTGATTTACCTTACGGACAGACTTCTTGTAAGTGGGATATTATTGTTCCTTGGGAACCATTCTGGGAACAGATTATGCGAATCAAGAAATTAAATACACCTGTCTTTTTTACAACCACAACCAAGTTCGGCGTTCAATTAATAAATAGTGCTCCGAAGAAGATGCCTTTTCGTTGGGATCTTGTATGGGTTAAATCTGCTCCTGCTGGATTCTTATCAGCAAAGAAGATGCCGATGCGAAAGCACGAGATGATTTATGCTTTCTATGAAAAATTACCTATGTATGATTTATCGAGTCATAAGCACAAATTTTCAAAGAAAGCAACTGCTAGACAAAATGGACCGACCTATGGTGGGGGAGGGAGCAATCCTGATGCCGAAGTTATTAAGACTTGTTATGAACCATCTCTCCCTACATCAGTTGTGAAAGAACAAAAGGACGGAGTAATAAATAATGATAATATGTATCGTGGTGGAAAAGGGAAACAACTGAAGGATATGGGCAATCAGAGTTTCGGAGAGTCTGGTCCTTGTTATGAACCTCCCCTCCCAGTATCAGTTGTGAAAGAAATTAATAATGATAATATGTATCGTGGGGGTAAAGGAAAACCGCTGTATGATTTAGATAAGAGGAATGGAAAGGGTGGTGGTCATTATGAACCTCCCCTCCCTACATCAGTTGTGAAAGAACCTGAACATAAGTGGGTTAAGGGTGCTACTGATATTTATGGCGGCGCTCCGACAGAGGATAGTAAAGAATGTGGGGGTCATCAGCAGAGATACGACCCTCCCCTCCCTACATCTGTTGTGAAAGATCAGGAGAAGATGCCCCAATGTATGTATGGAGACCTACCGAAAACAGGCAAAGGCACAGATGCTCATTCAGCACAATATGATCCCCAACTCCCTAATTCAATATTAGAAGTTAAATCTACACGAGGCAAACATTCGACCGAAAAACCAGTTGCTCTTATGGAGTGGTTACTGAAATATTTTTCAAAGGAAGGCGATGTAGTATTAGATCCTACAATGGGTTCTGGATCTACAGGGGTTGCCTGTAAGAATATGAACCGTAATTTTATTGGAATAGAAATGAATGATGAAATCTATGAAGTCGCTGTCAATAGGATTGAAAATTAAATTTTAAAATTTTTCGTCTCAAACTTTTATATAGTTATTAATTATAAAATATGTCGTTTTGGAGTGCTGAAGATAAGATCCCTATTAGTCAAACCAAAGTATCAATCCCTGCCCAGCACGGATTACAATATTCACCAGGACAGAAGTGCGAGTTCCATCTCCCAGCAGGTGTTGGATTCTTTCAACCGAAAGAATCTTACCTGAATCTTTCTGTCAAACTATCCAAGGATCCTACTGCTGATCCTACTCGCCTTCAATTAGACGCCGAGACTGGATTACAAATCTTACTGAAAGATGTCAGAGTTTATTCTGGCGGAGCAGGTCGCCAACTATTAGAAGAGTATCAGAATTACAATGTTCTAACTGCTCTTAAGTATGATTATGAAAGTAATGATACTCTACGAGCAAAGCGTGCCCTAACGGAAGGGGCAACTGTATTCAGTGAAAAGGCACGTTCGGATCACGGAATGGAGAACAGTCAGCAGAACAATCTGGATGAAAATCCTTATTTCAAACCTCTCCCTGCTTCTGCTTCATACAGCACTGCTTGGACGAATGATGAATACAAAGAAGTCAAAGCACTTCTCCCTCTCAATACAGGAATATTCACGAATGATAAAATCTTCCCTATCGCAATGACCGAGGGTTTAATTGTAGAAATTATTTTCGAGGATGTTCGTAAGGTTTTCAGGACTCTTGAACAGACCAACAAGAATCGTTACTTGAATGCGAATCCTGTATTTATGTCCACCAATGGTTCTAACCTTGCCCCTGATTATCCAGTCGCTGTGAATGCTTCTAAGTTTCAAGAATTCTTTGTAAGGCGTGACAATTGCCAGGGATGGTCTGGAGACATTAAATCGTTTCCTTTCTGTGTAGGTGAAGAAGTCCGCTTTATGAATGCTTCTACTGGAGTTGATATTCCTTCGGTTGCTGATGGCACGACTGATCCAAAGATTGAAAGGATTGAATATATTAGTGGCACGACCAATGCTATTAAGGTTCGTCTCAATGGTTCGTATCGTCCCTCGGTCACCATGGATGCTGCTTCTATGTTATATTCACGTGCTGTGATTGATGCGGCGACCTACAATCCGTCCTACACAATCACGAATGCTGAATTCATTCTCCAGCAGGTAGAAATGCCAGCAGGATATACTTCTAAACTTTCACAGATGATGAAAGCAGGAGGGGCAATGAATTATGATTTCATATCGGCAACTAATTACAAGGTTTCACAGTTGAAATCTGAAAGGGTTGCGAATATCCGCCTCCCTCTATCCCAATCGAGAGCAAAGGCGGTTCTCTGTATCCCTACGGATGCTTCTGCCTCGGCGACCCAGGCACTCTTATCTGCTGAATCAACTTACATCACACATTATTCTCTCGGAGCGACTGCCCTTAGTAATGCCCAGAACAAGGTTCGTAGTCAGAGAACAGGCATCACAGGATGTGCTGACGAGATCACTGCTTATCAGTTATTTTACGAAGGCAAGTTGAATCCGAATCGCAAGGTCTTCTGTAACAAGATTGCTTCAAAGAATTCTATTGATCAGCAACCTCTGATTGAATTAGAGAAAGCATTAGTGATGGGAGGAATCAAACCATTCTCCCTTAAAAAGTTCAGGGAGAACTTCTGTATTGGACGAGCACTCTCTCTCCAGAATGGAGTGTATGATACTCGTGGAACTGATTTTGCTCTCCAGGTTGAATATCAGGAAGTCAATGCTCCGACGGTTGATAAACTATGGAATTGTTTCTGTATTCATCTACGCCGAATCGCCATCTCTGGATCGGCAATCGCCCTCCAAGTATAATTACGATTTCTCTGTCTATCTGTAAAATAGATAAAAACCCTAACATATTTAAAGATAAAATTACTTTATATTTTAAGAATGCCTGGATCCAATGAAAACGCTACAATATACCTAATTGAAGATATTAATGATTTAAGGTATGTTGGATCTACGAGTGAAAAACGTTTTCAGGATCGTCTATACACCCATAGGAGAGATAAGAAGGAGTGTAAAAATAATTGTTCTTCTGCTTTATTAAATTTAAGTTATTGTAGTATGACGAAGTTAAAGGAAATCAAGAATACACAAGAGGAGAGAGACTATTGGGAGAGTCATTATATTAATAATGTTTATCCTGAATGTGTAAATATAAATAGATTTCAAGTAAGGGATGTTAAAAAATATCGTCAAGAATATTATAAGAAAAATAGAGAAAGGATCATTCAGAATTCTACTAATTATAAGAATAAAAATAAAGAAAAGATTAATGCTAGGAGACGTGAATGGTATCGTAATAATAAAGAAAAGGTTAGTAAGCAGAGAAAACAATTAAGAGAATTAAATAGATTAGAAAATCTCTAAGTTTAAATTAAAGAATTAAAATGTAATAATATATAAATAGTATGAAGATTCATAATTCACATTCAAGAAAAGAATTATTTGATATTATCAGCGTTTTTGAATTACCGATTACGAATCGTAATGAATATAATAAAGCACAGATTCAGATGAAGATCATCGATTGCCTGGAATACTTTGATAAAATTAATCCTGATATGGAATATTTTTTTATCGAGAACAAAGAAGATCTTATTAAGTATTTAGAATATCCAAACCCACACAAGACCCTAACAATTAAAGAAAAAGATGAAGTGATGTCAAAGAGTAAAAGAATCATTGGATATTGTAGGAATGGATATTTCTTATTACCTTATTCGTATATGTCTTTTGACGAAGTCTATACAGACGCCGTTCATATCTCAAAACACGGCGGAATCCCCAGTGTCCGAAAAGCAATTGAAATGCTTAATAAGGATACTAAATTGGCATATCCAATTGAAGTTAAAATCCCCAAGAGGGTTGAGAATCAATTAAAAAAGAAGAAAAAATTAAAGCAATGTGAAATCCCTCTTTATGTTAAAAAGGGTAAATTTATTATTGAATTTGATTAACTGTTTAAGATCCTTTTCAGGCATTGAAAATGTTTCATCCCTTCAAGATCACCTTCGATTTCAGCATCTTTAAATCTATCTTTATCAATTGTATTACCATCCTCTCCTGTATGAACTATACATATCATTAACTTTTTTATGTCTAAATTAACCATATTTTTTTCATTATAAGCAATCATCTTGACACCTTCACCTTGATTGCCTCCTTGTCCCTTAGAGATGAAACCTCCCATAGAATTAAAATGTTTTTTTGTGAATACACAACATGCTTCGTGTCCTTGATGTTTATGACCGCATCGTATCCCTGTAATTCTATTGTTGTAATGGGGATATAAGAAGAGCATCTGTGCTGATGAAGTGATACCCACTTTATGTTGTTTCAGGGCAGAGACACTATATCTAATATATGTATTAAAATAAATATCATCTGAATCCATCGAGACACAGATTTTATGTGATGCCATCTTGACTAATTTATTTCTCTTTTCACCGATTGATCTCCTGATATCTTTTTCATATTTATAGTTTAATTTACATCCTGATTGTTTTCTAAAGAATTCTCTTTCCTCTTGATTAAGAAGATCGTCTGGTCCATCTTGTAAAATACAAACTTCAATTTTAGATTTAGGATAATCCATTTCAACAATATTTGTTAAGATTAATGAAATAAACTTTCTTCTCTTGTAGCAAGGGATCAGTATAGAAACAGGGGGGCAATCTTCATCATTTAAGATTTCAGTTACTTCGGATATTGGGAGGATTGGTATATCGGCGTCCAGATTATTCGTCATTTATTATTATAAAGATTTATTTTTAAAATATATTTTATTAAAATAATGTTCAGAAAAGTCGTAGTATTACTCCCTCCAATTATTGTCCCAATCATTTCTTACAGTATAATTTATTCAGAAACATTATGGAAACTTCTTTTATGATCGCTTATAAAATTCATTCGCAAACTTCTTCTTTTTCTTATTCATAATCTGTGATTCCATAGGTTCTTCTACATAGACAGCAGGATATATATATTTAGTTTCAGGTAAAATATTAGGTAATGATATATCAATTGCTCTCCACCTTTTCAAACCCTCTAATCGTTGAACGATCTCTTGGGCAATCTCCCATCTAGGGATATAATATGAAAGATTGGTAAGCATCCTGTATTTTTCATCTAGAGTATTAATACCCTCCTTATGTTCTATCGTAATCTTTTCTTTATTTGTTATTTTTTTATTACAGATAAAACCTCCTAAATAACAGAAAGTATCAGGCATCACCTCTGGCAATGGATTCACTTGGAGAGCATCATCTTCTACGATAAGAACTTTATTAATTTTATTTTCTACAATATGTTTCATCATATTCAGGTGTGATAAGAAACAAGCAGTCTTTCTCAAATGTTGTGGTGTATTTCTAATATTATAATAAGAAATCATTTTATTACATTCAGGAGAATCATATTCAAGATCATTACCATTTATTGCTCTCCACTGTGTATATTCTGTATCTTTCCATCGATGAAGTCTTTCAGAATTTTCTAGTGATATAAAAAATTTATTAATTTTATTTGGACAATTAATAATATCTTCTCTCAAGTAACAAACAAAGGATAATCTACTGAATCTATTATTCAGTCCCAGAATCCCAACTTTAAGATTATCTTTCAGGGTTGATGGATGATCATCATTATATGCTTTATCTTCATCGGTTTCATAGAGTTCAGTATTACCGTGATATTGATGGACATCACATACTAAGAGGTCACCGTGCCTCATATCAATTGCTACTTTAAATTTAGGGAGAACAAAATATCCGCCGTGATATTTATTTTCTTCAAGAGCAGTTAGACATGCCCATCCTCCGAAGTCTCCGCTGTCTTTATGAACTGCTGTTCTAAAATTTCTATTAATAGTTATGGTTGAGAACGGTGTTCCTGTAATATGATAATCATTTATCTTTGCTCTCTCCATCTGTGATATAAATTTATCAGGCATAAGTTCTTCATAAGATTTAGATATTTCTTGAAAAAAAGGAATAGCATTATGAAAATCATCAAATTTAGTTTTCGTATAATGTGATAATCTACAGGGGAGATTCACACCAAGACCTTTTGTTGCTCCGTAATAACCGATTGGATTTGAAGCAACTTCATTATTGACTTTCATTTTAGATGGTTTCATTTCACCTGTTTTTTTATCTTTCACCTTATAAACAGCAGACCATTTATTCATCCAAGAAATATCTCTTTTTTTCCAATAAACACTTTCAGGATCAATAGGTCCTGCTGCTGCCCCTCTGCCCCTACTTGCCTTTGCCATTTTAGAACAATTATCCCAGGCAGTCTTTAAAAGATCTTCTTTGAATTTATTTTTTCTGAATTTAAATACAATCTTACCTTGACAAATGTAATCACAATCTTCATCGATAAGAGTATCATAAGAGTCGTTTCCCAAGTATGTTCCTTTGAAATTATCGCATTCGGTGTCTGTGAGAGTATCGGTGGCATCTATATTTATAATACGAACCATTTATATTTAGATAAGAATATATTTTTAGATAGTTCGTTTTAAATTTTATTTAAAAATAAAATCTATATTAATAATATAGGATATGACACTTGAAGATGAAATTAAAAATATGTATGCGAAGAGGTTGGAGCGTAAGGAAATCAAGAGGGAGGTTTCTTCATCTACACTCTATCAGCACGAAAACAATCTAAAAAAGATTCATCAGGCAATCACAGGTAACACTCCTCAGTTATTCGGTCAGATGGGTTGGTTAGAAGAAAAAACAGGTGAGGAGATATTTGAAATCATTAAGACGATACCAGGTCGTAAAGAATCTAAATTAGGTATTGCTGCTCAGCGACAATATTTAACATCCGTTCTAGTTGCGATTAGGGTCTTTGATTTCTACAAGGGACAAGACACACAATTATTCAAGGATATTAGTGATCTTCTCCAGATTCCGTTAAAAAAAGAAATGGATACTTACAGGGATAAATTGAAAGAAGAAACCAAGGAGACTCTCCCAGAGTATAATGATATTATGAAGATCGTTAAAAATTATATTGAAACGGCAGATCACACACATTTAGATATGAAGATCCTTTTAAGGATTTATACGATTTATCCTATTAGACTTGAAGCAGCAGATTTAATTTATATTCAAGATCACAATGAATATCGTAAAATGAAGAAAAAAGAATTAACTAATAATTATGCTGTGATTGGCAAGAAGAAGGTTTTATTTTCTTTCAGCGATTATAAAACAAGTGTTAAGTATGGGACAGTAGAGATAGTTGTGAAGGATAAACTATTAAAGAATCTTCTTCAAATGAAGGGGAGGATTGCCACGAATGGAGAATCGATGTTTAATATTTCTCGTAACACGATGTCTAAAAATATCACAACATTCTTTGAAAAGCAAGGGTTAAAAAATATTTCACCGACAACCTTGGCAAAGGTGATCGAGACGAATGCTTATAATTCTATTCCAGAAGAAGAGCGTTCTAAAATGAAGACCTTGGCAGAGTTTCGTCGTCATTCATTAGACACACAATCTAAATTTTATATTCATTAATTCACCACCACCAAGACTTTTCAATTACATTATACTCTTCATCTTTTTTTATTTCAATTTCTTTTCTTAATTTAAGATCTTGTTTCAGCGGTTCTAGTTCTTTTCTTAAATCTACGATAGTCTTTTTCAAGACTTTAATTTCATCCATCGCAATTTCAATTGGTTTTTTAGGAAGGGGATATTTTATGCCTTCAAATGGATTCTTGTCTTTCATTTATTTACAATTATTTTTTTATTTTTTCCATCCTATTTAAAAAATCAAGAAGACCTCTTTTATGTCTTCTAAGAAGCATGGCACATAATGATCCGTGATTTTCAGGATTATATCTAGGATCTCCTCCAGTATTTAGTAGTGGATAATCTTTTCTCCAGTATCTATATTTATTTGGATAAATATTATGTAACCAATTATCACAGAACCAGTTCTTTATTTGTGGTGGAAAAACAAATTCAAAAATATCGTAATGTGTTCGGTGTATTAAGAACTGTGTGGCGATCTCTGTATTATTAGAGTATCCTGCTGCCCAACCGATATAGTTCTGTTTCTTCAATTGTTTCTGAAATAATTTCAACCAATATGGATCATTAGGAAGTCTTATATCGTCTCCTAGAATTTTAAACCAAGTGAAACCTTGTTTATATGCGATGTCAAATAATCCATTCCATACAGCGACAACATTTCCTGGATCAGGTTTAAAGGGGATCCATTCAATTCTAAATTTCATAAAAATAGCATTTATTTTCAGTCGTTCTTCTTGTTTTGAATAGATGGCGTCGTTTTCATCATATCCAACAAACACACATATATCAGTATCTGGACAATGAAGATCCAGCGTCCGCAGTAGTGTATTATAGAGATAAGTTTCTTCAATACAAGACCAGTTTCTGTTTCGTGTTGTGCTTGGGACAAGGAAAGCGGTAGAATCAGCATTCATTAATTATATAATTATTCAGATTATATTTTTATATGTTCTTTTATAAAATGGAAGAATTAAGATTTAAGAGAAAAAAAGTAGTATTTGATATTGTTAAAATGATGGGTGGATCGAGGGGATCTTAAATTTTAAATTGACATATAAGAATAATTATCTTTATAATAATAAAATGAAATTTATTATCCCTTCGTTTCAGCGACCACAAGGTCTTCTAGACAAAACCTTAAAATATTTAGATGCGATGAATATTGACAGGGGTGATGTTTATATATTCGTTAGAGAAGATGATAAGTTCTTGGAGGACTATATGTCTATCGTTTCTGTGAATTTAGTAGCGATTGATATTAAGGGGATAGGGGCAACACATAATTATATTACAGAGCATTTTGAAGAGGATGAATTCATAGTTGAAATAGATGATGATCTTGAATATATAGTTGATGAATATAGAAAACCGATTGAAAATTTCAGGAGTCTCTGTGATGAAATGAAATCTAAAATGGAGGAGGTCGGTTGTAGTTACGGCGGAACATATTCTGTTGCGAATCCTTTATTTATGTCTAAGTGTGAAAAATATACAACGGATCTTCGTTATTGTTTAGGATGTCTTCGATTCAGATTTATTCGTAAGGATATAAAGGTTGAGACTAATTATGCCGAAGATATGGAGAATTGTATTCTTCATTTTATGAGGGACAAGAGGATCTTAAAAAATAATCATATTGCTCCTAAGACTAAGAACTATGCTGATGGCGGATGTAATGGTGACGGTCGTGGATTTGATAGTGAAAAAAGAGATAAAAAATATTTGGCAGATAAATATCCGCTATACTGTCGTTATTTTGAAAGAAAGAATGGAAAACCTGATTGTCGTATTAGAGAGTATAAAAGTTCAACTTGTAAAGAAACATTCATTGATCGGTCCCAAGTGCGTCACGTGAGAGACAATATCTGAAACCCATTGTCCCACCAAACCACTCCTCCCCATCGTAGTCAATCGTGTCACGATAACTATCCCATTTTTCTTGATCGTGTAGAGAAATGAAGTCCTTCTCGATAGTATCTAGGAGGTCATCTATCCCACGACCGTCCTTCTCCAACCAGTCCTGTAGTTCTTGCTGTGCTGCTTCTTTGTCGATGGTTTCATTCACGATGACGACCTGTTGTTTGTTGTTTCGATCTTTG
>WLWF01000877.1_pt1 | contig 27320 bp, 29 predicted proteins | sample 6718331 | NCBI WGS metagenome assembly WLWF01 (sample SAMN12718692, study PRJNA515312) | sponge metagenome | isolation source: marine sponge | host: Mycale hentscheli | place: New Zealand: South Island, Marlborough, Capsize Point | collected 2003-05-01
ATATTATGTATTCCAGTAGCTTATTGGATGGCTAGTAAAATAAATGAACGTTGGCACGACGATAGAGAATAGGAAAATCTAGGAGTCTTGAAAATTGTTAGCGCAAAAAAAATTACTCTAACCAAGGAGTATAACTAACTTTGCCATCAACTCTTTGTGCACGTAACCATTGCTGTCTGTTTTTGTTACGAGAGTACGAGCAATGTATCCAGCCCGACGTTGGTTCGCCGTCTTTGTAAAACTCAAGTATGCCTTGATCTACTTCTAGGTTATCTCTAATCCATCTTGCAAGTTCTCTGTTGTCTACACCCGGTATTTCAAAATCAGCTGCCGCCGCTTCATCATCAGCAACATGTTGGCTGTTTATACTGCTACCAATTTCTATGCACAGCTGAGCACAACGGAATCCGCTAGATATAATTAATGGTTTATCAAAGTGAGATCTAATAGGTTGTAATATATTTACTGCAAGAGCTTTTAAATTTTCTATTTGCTCTGGTGATGGATTGTTATTGATGCCCTTACGTTCAGCCGTTTGGCTTTTGGTAAGCTCGTCAAGAGTTATGTTAGCTGTTAATTTCATCTTGTTAATAGCATAAATATCATATTTGCCATGCCCATAATTAACATACCGGCAGACACTAACACAATTTTTTCTAATCTACTTATTTGTGCTTCGATTTTGTGTATCTTGTCATGCGTTTGCTTCTGCATAATTCTGCATAGCTTTTCATGAGATTCTATTTTTTGTAATGCGTTATCTTTAGCCATTTGGGAATAATAAACGGATTTTTTGATCCATTGTCAAGTTAGAAAATTGATTAGCTGCCTGTGATTGTGTCATAATTTGTTGATCTACAGGCGGTAAATTTAATGTATTAGGACCTGTGACAGGATTACTTTGTGCTTGTGTTACAAAAGGATTTTCAAATACAGGAAATTCATCTAGGTCTAATGACAAATCTGAAAATTTATCTGCTAAATCATCAATAACATCCTCTGCCTTATCCATTGGATTAACCACACCTATTCTATTTGCGTTTTCTTCAAAAGCAGATAATATTTCGGCTGAGAGAATATAAGGTCTATACTCTGACTCTAAAGCTGCATCTAATGATATTCCTGAAACTCTATCTGTTGCTGCATCAAAACCGTCCTCTGAAATATTTAGAAGTCGAGCTGCTTCAAGGTCTTTTTTAAATTCTTTTTGAGTTTCAAACAATGCTCTGTTTGCATTTAAATATGAATCCACAACTTCTGTTGGTTCAATAGGTCCTCCTTTAAGTGTAAGTCTAGTAAACAAAGATCTTGAATCTCTAGATCCTCTTTGATAGTCCGCAACTTTATATTTTAATGTTCTCTCAGGGTTTATGTTAACTGCTCTAAAACCAAATAGTCCTTGAAACTCATCACCAAATTCATACTCCTGTCCGTACTCATCAAACTTACCTTTAGTAATAACATCTACTTCTTCTATAGATTGATCTAATCTTTTTAATTGATTTAAAGAAAAAGGCATTTGTGCTTTGACTAAATGCGCCATAATTTTACTATTTTTATCACCTTGTGTGTCTTTATCACTATAAACTTGGAAACCATCTCTAGTTCTACCACCTCTAGCTATAATATCTAACACAGCTTCTGTCCAAATAGATTCTGATATAAACGGCTGACCAAATTCTGACATAGCTGTAAACATACCTTTAGCAAAATCATCCATCATTCCGTTTTGATCTGTACTACCTTCAGCAACAGAATTAATTACAGATTGTACAGGTCTAATTAAAGTATCGTAAGCATTAGCATGACTAAAATCTATATATTTAAAAGTGCCGTCCTCTTGTTTGATTGGTAAGAGTGTTGAGTTCTTAGACCATTTTGCAGCGTATCTTCTAATAGCTTCTCTTTCCTCATCAGTTACATCGTATAGAGCCTGGAACATTGCAGCTGTTCCCATAGGAACTGCAGCTACTGTTGTACCAAAACCAAACAATCTTGTGTAACCTGTTCTAGCAAAAGGTTTAAATGCTTTGCCATCAATAATAATTTCTTCGTTAATTTCTCTTAAGGCTCGAGCAACAATGTTTGTTCCTGTTCTTGCAATCTCTGCAGGAAACGATACGAAGTTACCAATAGGTAATTTTCTTAATCCTTTTACAAAGTCAGATACATAATCATAGTTAGGTATATTGTTTCTTACTATGTCTGCAGCTTCTTGTTCTAAAAAATTTTCTGTTAATCTTACTTCTGAACCATCTGCTCGTTTAAAAAATTGTCCTCTTGTTAAACCTACTTTTTCAAAAGCTTTTTCCATTCTTTGTTTTTCCATAGCCCAAGAATATATTTTCCAAAAGTCATCTTCAGCTGTGTATAAATCTTGTGATACTTGTTTTAATTTTGACAAAGGTTTTAATAATAATCTCATACCTTTGTCTGATGTCATGGTTTCACCGAAGTTAACGTCTTGCATAAGACGAGATAGGTCTCCTAGTCTTACGTTTGAGTTTACCACACCTAGCCTTAAAAGTTTTTGATACAATGCGTTTTGTTGCATTGTTCCTTTAAGAGGTGTTTGTAATGCTTGGTATGCTTGTTTAATAGCTTGTTTATCTGCAAAAGGTAAAATACCATTGGCTGCAGCAAACGCTCCAGCACTCACAAAGTTTCTCATGTGTGTTACCGGTGATAAAATTGTTTTAGCTATTTGTGATGTAGCTTTAGGATACAAGACTAAACTTTCATACATTCTTCCCAAGGTCCCTGATCCCGCAATATTTAAACCTGTTTCTTCTAGCGCTTCTGCTACTGCTGTTCTAGCAAAATAAGGTTTAGCTATATCTCCAAAAGGTGTAGTCGCTCCTGAGCTTGCTGACACTTGTAGTTTTTGTGCAGGATCAATAACATCTACTCTTTTATAATCTGCATTACCAAAAAACGCTCGAGCTTCTTCATCACTTCTTGCAAACATGGGTTCTGCTACAGATTGTTTGTCTGTAGCCTTAAGATACTTCTCAACAACCTCATCATTTTTTTTAATTAAATCTCTATAAAATAAATTACGTCTAGTAATTAAAGATAATTTAGCCATACCACCCATCATTGTTTGCATAGGGTTTTGTTGTTTACCAAATAATCTATTAAATACCTCTTGATCAGGTTTTTTTAATTGACCAATGTTAACTCTAGGAACACCTGTTCTTCCTTTAAGCTTAGCTTTATTAGCTGCATCTAATGTTGTTCGGTTTACAAAGAAATCAGGTATCTTAAAATAAATTTCAGACGGTCTATCCATTCTCATACCTTTAGGAAGACCTATGTTTTGTGGTTTTAAAATATCAGCTACATATTGTTCTGCTTGTAAATCTGTAATAGGTTTACCAGCTTCGTTTGCGCTTTGTTTAAATATTCTTTTGGCATCTTCTATGGCTTGAGCTGCAGGTCTATAACCCATAAAAGGTAATATACTTTGGTTTTGCATTATATCGTAAGTAGAACCTAAGTAATCTTTAAATTTTCTACCAAACAAATCTGTAAAATCTTTTAATTCTTTAGAGCTTAAAGACTGACCTAACTCAGAAAACAATTTAGACCATTCTCCTCTCATTGTTGATAGACCAGCAAAAATTTCTGTTCTTATTTCTAATGCTTGTTTTTTATCTACAGCATATTTTTTTATAAGATCATCTATTTCTAATTTTAATTTATTATCCATAGGACCAAACTTAGCAACACCTTTAGCATCTAGCTCAGCTTTACCTGATAACAATAAATCATTTACTTTTTTTAAAAATTCGTTTCTTTCTGCGCCTGTTTGTTTATTAACTATGGTTCTAAATGCTGGAAATAGTTTATCTATTTGTTTATCTAAATCTCTAGACAATACTCTAGCTTTGTTAGCATCAGAAGCTCTCTCACCTATGTTGGTTCTTTCAATGTCAAAAAATTCTTTGGTCTTACCACTTCTTGCTCTAAGTTTAGATGCTATATTATCTATCCATCTATCAATTTTAGAGTTAGCTACATCTAATCTTTTGTTTCTGTTAGTTATTTTTTTTATTACAGTCCCTGTTCCACCAATAAGACCTGTAAACAATGCACCTTCTGTACCAAACTTAACTCTATTTAGTATTTCTGTAACAGCGTTGTCATCTTCAGTTCTATTGATTTTAGTAGGGCCACCTAATAAATCTCCAAAGCTACCTACTTCTTTTACGTCTCCAACAAATGCACCTTCTGCTACACCACCTGCAAGTGCTGCGGCACCAAACTGTAATGTTTTACCACGAGAAGTTAATACAGTTGCTTTACCGGCTTTATCTAAAAATTTAGGGTCAGTAAGTTTTACGTACTTACCATTTTGTTTTGCTAATATAGCAGACTTGGCTAAGTTCGCTCCACCTTTAAAAGCTATACCACCTGGTATACCTATGTTAACTAATAATTCTGTAATTTTTCCTGCAGCTGTAGCTTCTGCTTTTTCATCAAACTCTGTAAGGTCATCAAAATATTTTTCTACTGCAGCAGCTTTACCTGTGTTAGATCCAAGATCCATTAAGCTTGCGCCTAAAGAAAAGAAACCTTTAGGTATAGAAATAACACCAGATACAATACCTGATAGCATTGATTCTATTACACCTACTTTATTATTACTTTCTGGATTGTTTATATCAGTAGTGTTTATACTTTGTTTAGCTAGGTAATCTTCATAAGCTCCCATGATTCCCCCTATCTATTAAATACAATCGCTGGATATCCGTTTGTAACTCTAATAACTGTGAGTCCTACTTTATATAAACCATCTTTAGATGTGTCATTTACTTTTAAATCTTTTACTTTAGTTACTACATCTATAGCATCAGTAAACTCGTTTTCTTTAATTTTTTTATTAAACATTTCTTTACTAAAGATTTCTTCTTTATAATCTTTTTCAGCTGCAAGTGTATTTAATATAGATTTATCATTTACCTTTACTCCTGCTTGTGTTTTAGCATTTGTTAAAATACGTTTACCAAGAGTATCATTATCTATTTTTGTAACAGCTTTTAATGCTTCTGGATAAGTTTTGTACACTCCTGAAGTAACAAGTTCTTGTGCTACTTTCGCATAGTTACTCCTATCATCTCTAAACATTTCTTGAATTGTACCTGAAGCTAGAGCTGCTTTACCTTTATCTTTTAGATCCTCAACTTTATCTGTTCTTCTGCTTAATGCACCTACTGCTCTGTTGATTGATCCTGATATATCTTTAGTATCAATAGCTTGTGCTTGACTTAAATCTATTAATGAATTGTAGACAGCATCTTTTTTAGCATCGTCTACACCCATGATGTCATAAATTCTTTTTAATCTTGCGGCATCTGTTTGTTCTTTTGATAAAGTTAGATCTTTAGTTTTAGATTTATCTCCGCCTTCTGTTTCTAAAAATAATTCTTGTTCTGTTTTTTTGTCAGGATTAGCTATAGATCCTTCTTCTCTATCATATTCATAAAATTCAGAAGGAGCATAAATTGATTTAACTCTTTCTTTTTCTATTTTGTCTTTCTCTCTTTGGTTAGCATAATATTTTTGTACATCTCCATCAACCGCATCAAGATCTGCAATAACTTTAGGATCACTTCTATCTATCTTTTCAGGTCCAGGAAAATTTATTGGATTTGGAGCAGGTCTAAATATTTTATCTTTTAAACTCATGTTTTCAAATTTTTTAGGTGTATTTGAAGCGTAAAAATTAGGAACACCAGGTGCAACTAACAAACCGTTTTCATATCCTTGTCTAATCATACCACCGTTTGCCATACCAGTAGCGTCAGCCATTGTAGTTGCCATGCCACCATTTCTTAAACCATTCATTTTGTGCATGATGCCTTGTTTCTTTACATCACCACCGTATTTGAACATTGGTCGTTTTAATACTTTCATTTAATTACCCGTATATTTTGCCAAACAATCCACCTATACCAACTGCAGAATTAATTGCAGTGTTTAAAGGACTTTGTATTGGTGCTGGATCAGCGTAAGCTGATGCTACACCGCCTGCTAATCCTGTTAAACCTTGACCATATTGTTGTAATCTACCGTATGGTTCAAAAGCTGCTGTTCTAGCTGCTTGTTGGTTAGCTGTTAAGTTAGCTTGTGTTATTCCTTGACCTAAAGCTCCTAAGTTTCCTAATGCAGAGATGTCTTGACCCATAGAACCTCTACCAAAATTAGATAATCCAAATTGGTTTTGTGCCATTTGTCCTTGTTGTCCAAAAGCTTGTGAAGCTAATTGGTTGGCTTGTGTAAATGCACCTTGATTTAATTGTGCTAATAATCCTGCTCGGCCTGCTGTTGTATCAGCATCGTATTGTCCTAACATTGCTCCTTCTCTACCACCGCCAAAATTTCCAGAAGCTACTGCTGCATCTTGTATAGCTTGTCTGTTTCCTACTCTTGATGAATCAAACTCATCTAATGATGCGTCAATAATTTGTTGTTGATATGGAGACATAAAATCTTTGTAAGCATCTGCTCCTGTTAGACCTGCTTGATTAGCTATGTTTGTTTTAGCTGCATCTAAATAATCTTTATAAGATCCAACACCTTGTTGTGCTAAACCTATTGCTTGTGTTTGTAATGGATCTAAACCTGCAACAAATGGATTAAGTCCCGTGATCCCCGGTCCCGCAGCCCTGACACCTTGTGCGTCTAGTCCGCCAGTAAATGTGCTTGTTTCAATCGGTGCGGAATACGTTGCAACCGACTGCTTGGCAAAGTCTTTGGCTGTATCTTCTAAATAACCTGGTAGTGCCATATTATTTCCATCCTTTTTTTGCTAGTTTAGGTTTACCTTTTGTAACAAGTCCACCTTTTTTATATGTTTTCATTTTAAACATTTCATTAGCATCTTCAGTTTTATCTTTTAACAATTCATTAATTTCTTCTAATTTAGAATCATTAGAATCTTTTATTGTAATATACGGTTTTTTCTTTTTTGTTATATATTGTGGTTTCTTTGTAATATAATTTTTCTTTTTTGTTATATATTCAGACATTATGCTATTCTACTCTCCAGTTGTTGTGCGGTGTTAAACATTTCTTGTGCAGGGTTTCCACCTTGCGACTCTTCAGAAACTTGTCCGCCTTGTTCTAAATTATCCATTAATCTTTCCATGACAGCTGCGCCTTCATCTATGTCGCCACCGCCTGCATTTCTTACAGCATCTGCTGTAAATACAAATTCGTTTTTACTTAGTCTTGCTGGTACATCATCAGCTTTTTCTTTACCACCGATAGGTACAAAACCACCTTCGGCTCTGTAATCTTTTTCCATACCACCTAGATCCATGATACCACCTTCAGCAGCCATTTGTCTATCTCCACTTGGTCTGTACATATTAACTATATCAGTGTCTTCCATGATATAAGATCGTGCCATAGGGTTAGCGCTAGACATATAATCTATCATACCCCCAGAATTAGCCATAACTCTATTTTCAATCATAGTTTCATCAGTATCAATAACTTCTTCTTCAGGGTTTTTGCTTATAAAATTCATTAATGCTTCTTGTTCTCTTTCATTTAATTTATCGTAAGGTTTACCAAAAACTTCTATAGATAAAACATTTAATTCTGCTACAGGATCTGGATTAGATACCACTTCTTGTGTGTCTACGTTTTCTACCATAACATTGTCAGTTGGTCCGCCCATTTGATAACCTATTCTGCCACCGTTAGCTGCCATCTGTGTTGGTTGTTGTTGCATCACCATTTTTGCAAATTGTTCAAAAGGCATTGTGCCTCCGTTTTGTCTATACTTCATGTACTCTGCTTGTAATGCTTGCATCATTTGTTGTTGACCTGCACCACCGCCCATAGATAGTTTAGCAATACCACCATCAGCTGCATAAAAATTTTGTGTGTATCGTGCTTGAGGCATAAAGGCTAAACTTGGATCTCTCATTCTTGCCATAGTTCTTATGTCTGAAATTGAACCAGGTGTAATTGAAAATGACTCTTCTTCTTCAACCTCTTCAGGTTTTTGTAAATAAGGTGCAGTAACTGCTGCTAAACCTAAAGCACCAAGACCTAATTTACCGTAGCTTAACTTTCCGCCTGGATCTTCATCTTTTTTTAAAAACATATTTCTAAAAAAATTATCTTCACCACTACGCATAAACCCAGATCCTTTAAGACCTGCAAGTCTACCATCAAACATTTCGCTACCTGATGCAAAAGGACCTAAGCCTCCTGCATAAGCTCCAGCGGTCGCTAATAAAGCAGCTTTACCTAAAGGACTTTTAATAACTTTCCCTAAACCACGTTTAGCTTTCTTTACAAGTTTACCTAGAAAATAACCTTGTCTAGGCTCTCTCAGTGCCATAATTCCGCCACCTGCTCGTAATTGTCGTGCTTGTTGCATGTTAGATATTGCCATAATTTAACCTCAAATAATCGTTTTAACTTGTTTTTCCTAACAAATCAAGCGGAGGCATGATAACTGTTAGGTCCTGCGCTATGTCTTCATTGGGTATTCCAAGCTTTTGCCACTCTTCTTTTGTCTTATAAATGGCCCCTGTTTTCTTGTTTCTATATTGACTTATAGTTTTTACTGCATCTATTACTGGTATATCACTCATTAATCTACCTTATCCTTCCTTATGTTTAAATAACTAATAGCTACATCAAAAGAATCTGTACTGCTTGATGCTACTGTTAGCGTTTTACCGCCTTCTACTACTAAGGGAACGGTTAATAATTCTTCTGTTTTATTAGCTGTTAGAGCAGAAGTTTTAATTGTAGTAATACTGTTGTTAATAACGGTAACTGTAGGTGTACCTGCTGACGTAACCTTTAAAGATTTTATAATATATGTTTCATTTACTAACGGGTTTTGTACACTATCTGTTGTGCCAAACATAGTTTGTGCATCTGTTGATGTCACATTATCTACGCCAAAAAATTTAAATAAATTTACTGTTGCCATTATTCTAGAAAGAAAGCTTTAGCTTCTATCTCCTGTTTAATTTCATCTTGAAATGTAGAATTAAGTTTATTAATTACGTTATCTAAATCCCTAACTAAAGATTGAAATGTACTTTGATCGTATTCTTTACTGGCTCTAGTTAATGATTGTACTATCTTCGCCATTATCTATACAACCCCACAATACCACCATATTGAAAAGGTGTACCTGGAGAATCATCAGAAAAATCTGACGCGCTCATATTACCTCCGCCGCCGCTACTACCACTGTCGTCACCACCACTTCTAGCGTAATCTCTGTTAGCTACTTCTTGTGCAATAGCCGATGCTTTACCTGCATCATACGCGTCTTGGTCAAATCCTCCACCGTCACCGCCGCCACCAAAAAACTTATCTTTTACAAAACCAAATGCTTTATTAACACCTGTACCCATTAAATATCCCACAGGGTTTAAAGCAAACAAACCAAGTTGTGCTGCCTGTGCTAATCTATCTTTGTTTTTTTGTGAAGCTATGGCTTCTTTATCTTCGTCTGTAAGTGTGTAACCCATACCTGTTTCATCATTAAGATTACCAAACCCAACATCTGATGTAATCTCTCCTTTATCTATTCCACCAAAAATATTATTATCATCACCACCGCCTCCTTGAGGTATAATGGGGTAAGGATATATAAGAGGACTCATGATACCCGTGTTCATATTGGGTGATACGTTAAAAGTTATAGGGGCTCTAGCCTGAAAATTTTGAAGATAAGGATCTTGACTTAAAAATTTGTTACCTGCATCGTAACGTTCTCTATCTATTCCTATTAAAGCTGCTAATGACATTATCTTCTTCCATCCGGTTGTATATCCAATCTAAATGTGCCTAGCTTCCAGTCTTGTGAAACTGCGGTGTTAGATATCTTTAATGCAATTGCTCTCGCTCTTGCCCTAGTATCTACCTTATCAGTTGAATTAGTTACTGTAAAGGGACCTAACGATGAGCTAGATGATGTATTGTTAGGATAATCTCTTAATAATAAAGTAATTGTTGTATTACCTGTTTGAGATATAAAGTCTGGTATAATTCTTCTTATCTTCATTAAAAATTCACCGTCACCTCTAAGATCTGGCATACCAATGGTTTGTCCTGATGCAGTTCTTTTTTGTGTAATGTCAAAATCTCCAGATGTAATTTCTGCAAGTATAGGTGTAACTGTTCCTCCAGCTACAACCTGATCTGTCCCCGTTTCATGTTCATAGTATATTGTGTGTCCGTCAGTGTTACCTACAACGTCTGATGAGTTGTCACTATCTGTATAATAAGTAGCATGAGGTTTAGCAAATACAGCAGAGTCTGCCCACGCTGTACGTGGTAATGTTCCTGTAGTCCAAATTGCTTGTTTAGGACTAGCTCTACTATAAGACTCAATGTAATTATACGAAACCATTCTATCTATAACTGTAGAGTTTGCACTACAATAAAACCACATAACTTCTCCAAACAAGTTATTTAATCCTACGTTAATTAAATCTCTAGGTGTAGAGTTTAAATCGTCATAAACAAAATCTTCTACCAAACAATCCATAGATTCTAATTGACCATCATATCTAAAAAAACCATTTTCTGACATCCAGAAAGCTGTGCCATCTACCTCTACGCAGGCATTCTTACCTATCAATCCACAGTTACTTCCTATTTGTTGAAAAGAGAAAGTAAACGGCGCACCTACAAAGGTCATTAAAAACAACGCAGTGTCTGTCCATACATAGATTGCATCTCTACCTCGTATGGCTCCCATAATCTTAGAACCTGCTGCAAGCCTTTGTGTACCTGCAGTATTTTCTGCAGTCACTGTGTATGCATCTGTACCATTAATATTTTCTTGGTCAGAGAATCTAATAAACATAGCATCTTGTGATGACTGTGTTCCTACTGTTGTTTCTGTTCCAAAAAATACTAAGTGTCGATCCGGTGTAGATACTAATACGTGTCTTGATGCTGTTGGTGCATTTGCTATTATAGTTGCTCTGTTTGCAGTTGCGTTAACTGCAGCTGCGTCCCATTCAAAACATCTATCATTATAAATTAATGCAATAAGTTTTGTACCAAAGTTATCTAATACCCATAATCCTGGATCAATAGTAAAGTCAGCAGAGGATGCTTCACCCCATGCCACAAAATCAGAAATATTTGTAACGGTTACACCACCACTGTGAGCAGCTTTTGTAGTGCCATTAACTTCTCTTGCACCACCGCTTAGTATGTTTGTAGTTGTATTATTATTTGTATAACTAATATCTTCTGAACCAATTCTAATTTCACCTGTTGATGGAAACTGAGATGTGTCAGTTAAAGGAATATCAGTTACAGAATCGTTAATAGTAGAAGCTAGTGTTGTTGTAGCTGGTCCGGCTACCGTACCACTCCATAATCCTGTACCCCAACCAAAGCCACCTAGTTGTTTTGCAGGTCCTACAGTATAGTAACATAATACTTTAGCTGATCCAGATGCACTTAAAGGTGTGCCAGATTCAGTAGAAACCATAGTAATTGTAAAAGTGTCTGATGTGGGAGCAGAAGTCACCATGTATTTAACATTATTAAATGTATCGTTATTGTAAGTAGATGACCCAGTTACCCCTGTAACATCTTCAAATAAAACTATATCGTCATCTGATAATCCGTGAGAAGTTCCACAATTTACTGTAACTGTTTTTGATGAAGAAGTGCTAGTAAACGTTGCACCTGTTATTGTTTGTCTAATTGGATGGATATCATAGTAAGTTCCTCCAGAATAAACATATAAAATTCTGTTTGTTCCTATTGCAGCGTATTTAATACCTGCGTTATCGTCAAAATGATGTAGGGCTCGAGCAGCACCTGTAAGATTAGTGGCACCAAGCTGTTGCCAACCACCTATTTTTTCTGGTGATCCATATCTAAATCTAACATTATCACCTCCGGTCCATTGTCCTTCAGCCCCGGTCGGTGTAACCTGTTTATTAAATCCTGGTAAAAACCCTAGTTTCTGTAACATATTAATTTCCCGTTAGACGAGGAGCATTGGTGTGGTGGATGAATGCCCCTCATCAAACGGGAATTATATATTACTTTTTAGATATTTTAAACCCTTTATACCATGCAGGAAGGCCTAAGAAAGGTCTTTTATCATACGCATTTTCTTTAGCACCTTTCTTTTTAACATCGTTATAGTGTAAGAAAACTTGCGAACAATCTTTACCTCTAAAAGCTTCTCTCCAATGTTCTAGTTCACAACCCATATAAACTAACATATCGCCTTGATCTAAATCTACTTTAACCCCTGCTTGTTTTTCTTTACCTGTAGGGTCTAAATAAATAGGCCACGGATCGCCACCTAAATTAAGTGTTGTTGATATCTCACAAGAGTATCTATCTTTGTGTCTATGCAACACATCTCCGTCTTTATATATTCTTGCATAAGAATACGCTGGTTGTAATTTATATCCTGTTTCTTTTTCCATTTTATTATGTAAGCCTTGTAATAAAGTTTCCATAACTATGTCAGAATAGTGTGAATAAGTATTAGGCACTTGATGATCATTCCATATACCAAAATATTCTGTGTAAGGTGATATGTATTTATTATCAAATAAAAACCTAGCTACCCTTCTCTTATTTAAAAAGTAAGTATGACAAAACTGAGCAAGCTCTTTTGATACTGCACCTTTTAAAACTTTATATTTATTTCTTTTGAATGACATTTTTTTTCCTCCTTAGTTCTTTCTTTTTTTCTTCTATAAAGTTTTCTACAAAATCGTTAGGTCTTTTAGTTTTGTTAGATCCTAACAAAGTTAATACAAAATTATTTAATTTATTTTTTATTATCATGTCCTAATACTGGTTTTGGTATTGCTTGTATATTCCAATGTATAAATCTAAACGGTTCATAACCATTGTCAACACTGTATAAGTGAGGCATATAAGAATTAAAAAATATAAGTCTTCCAGGTTTTACGTTATAGTTTATTTGAGATGTAGCTATTGTAACTTTAGTTTTATCTTTTTCTGGTAATAAAATCATTTCTCTTCCTGGTCTAGGGTCTTGAAATACAGGACGTGAAGTTTTATCGCTAGCTTTTAAAAAATAGAAACCAGACATATGTCCGTTCCAATGTGTATGTAAAGTATGGTGTCCTCCGCCTAATGGGGAAAACTCTTGAACCCACATTTCTGTTAAAAACAATTGATGTCCAGATAAATCAAAACCTTGTTCGTCTAACAAATTATATGCAGTTGCTAGTATCCAACTTTGAAGTTGTTCAAAACCAGGCTGATTGATTAAAGATGTAGAATGATTAACCATGCCATGATCTCCTTTGTCACCAAAGTTTTTTGTTCTTTCTTTTACAAATTTTTCGTTCTCTTTAGCGGCTTTTTTAATAAAAGGATCTGATGCTTTATTAAGGTCTTTAGCCCATTCTGGTTTGTCCATCCAGTATATTGGATTAGTAAAATAATGTTCTGTAAACATTTTTTCTTTTACTGGTCCTTGTTTTTTTATTTTCTTTTTCTTTTTTTTCATATTTCTCCTATCTAAATGGATAACCTAAATTCCATATTACCAAACTATATCTTGATCCTCTTTTAACAGGACATACTCTATGCCACACGAAAGAAGGAAACACAACTAAAGATCCTTTAGGTAATATATCTGTGCATTTTTTTATATTGGGTTTTTTATCAGGATCTAAATTTCTAAAATCAAATTCTAATTCACCACCTTTATATTCTTTAGGATCAGATAAAGAAACAGTTACAGATAGTTTTCTAGTTTTCATATGTGAAGGATCGTTAGGGTTTTCTCTTATGTAAGGTCTTTCCCAACTATCACAATGCCAATCATAATACTGGCCTTTTTCATATTTTGTAAATTGACATGCTTCAGAAAAATCCCAATCAAAATTCCAACCTGCATCTGCGTTTGCTTTATGCACATAAGGTTGTATTTCTTTATAGATCCATCTATCAGCCATCCAAACAATATTAGAATTTCTTTTTTTCTTTAGATCTTTAACTTGTTTTTTATTTAAATTTTTTCCATTACCGAATCCACCCGTAACAGCCATTTCATCCGATATAGATTTTCCATATCTTACAATTTCATCACAAATTCTTTCAGGAATTGCTGACTTAAAATAATAATAATAGTTTAAAAGGTTCATCTCTAATTTCTATCTTTTTATATACCACCACCTATATGTTGTAAAGCTATAAAGTTAGAGTACCTGTAACTGTGAACACAGCTATAGTGTCACTACCATCCGTAAAGGTTGTATTTGTTCCTGGCGCTACTGCAAATCCTGCAGGTAAACCTGATGTAGGTGTTCTTAATATTACTATTCCAGCTCCACCACTACCACCAAGACCTGCTGGTGATGCAGCACATCCTCCTCCACCTCCGCCACCAGTGTTTGCTGTTCCTGGAGTTCCACTAGCATTAGCGCCTCCAGCTCCACCACCGCCTGCTCCACCAGAACCGGCTGCAGGTGCTGATCTAGTATTTTCAACTGATCCACCGCCACCACCAGCAAAATATCTACCTGGCGCTGGACCGGGTGTTCCATAACTTGGTGCTTGTGGTGCACTACCAAAAATTCCTGTTGGTGATCCAACACCACCATCTCCTGAAGTAGCTCCTGGAGCTCCTGGACTTTGTCCAGCTCCACCAGCTCCTCCACCACCACCGGCTGATATGAAAGATACAGGTCCTCCGTCGTGACCCGTTCCTCCTGGATTACCTTGAGGTGGGGTTGTTGGAGGTGTATTACCTGCTCCACCAGTTCCAAAAGATCCACCACCTGAACCTCCGGTTCCACCTGCTGCAGGACTTGCACCACCGCCACCACCTCCGGTAGATGTTATTGTACTAAAAATTGAATTTGATCCACTAGCGGCTGTTCCTGGAGCGACTCTCGCTCCTGTTGCACCAGCTCCTACAGTTATTGCATGAGATCCTCCCGCTAATTGTATACCTGCAACTGTTGGAACACTATAAGAAGTTCTAAAACCACCAGCTCCACCACCACCTGTTATTGATCCAGGTCCACCACCGCCACCTGCTCCACCGCCAGCTACTACTAAATAATCAAGAGTTGTATAAGGTCCTGCTGTTGTTTCAAAAGTTCCTGTGCTATTAAAAACGTGTTGTGTTTTACATCCTGGAACGCTTGATACTGTTCCGCCTAAAGCTTTTTGAGTTCCTGGATATTGAATAATTACTACACCTGATCCACCTGCGTAAGCGTCATCTCCACAATGACCACCACCAGCGCCGCCGCCAGTATTGGCTGTTCCAGCATTTCCATTTGTACTTGGACCACCGCCACCAGCTCCACCACCGCCTGCTCCGCCTGTTGCATAAGGGGCTGATCCACCAGCACCAGATCCACCACCTCCACCACCGGCTCTTGCTGTGCAATCACCTGGCCAGTTGGATGCTCCTGCTCCACCGTTACCACCTTTTCCACAAGTTCCTGAAGAAGGTGAGGGTTGGGCGTTACTTCCTGCTGCACCGGCTCCGCCACCACCACCAGCACCTGTGTTATCAGTTGATGATCCGGCACCACCTGGATTACCTTGTGCCGTAAAAGTTGAAGGGGTATTTCCTGCTCCACCTGGAGATGGTCTACATCCTCCAACTAAAGCTCCAACACTTCCGCCACCACCAGAAGCTCCCGCTCTACCACCTTTGTTAGGTGTAGGTGAACTCGCGTTTAAATTTCCACCGCCACCGCCGCCAACTGTAAATGTTTGAACATCTGGTCCTGAAAAACTTGTGTCATTACCATCATTACCTATTGTGCCTGCCGGTGGGGAAAAACCTGCTCCGCCAGCTCCAACCGTTACTGTATAGTTTGTATCTGTTGAAACATTTAACGCTGTATTAAATCTATAACCACCTGCTCCACCGCCACCACCATAACTTCTAGCAGAACCACCTCCACCACCTATTGTTAAAATATTTACTTCACCAAATAAACTAGTAGGCCATGTGTCTGCTCTTCTTGCTTCATACTGAGACTGCATACTAAATACACCTGACGTTGAACCTGATTTTTCTGTAACTTGAACCATACCAGCTCCACCTGCACCAGGTGTTCCACCACTTATTGGTCCACCTCCACCGCCGCCACCTATAGTAGCTGCTCCTGCAGCAGTTGACCCTCCACCGCCTCCAGTTCCTCCTGTTGTTGCACCTGTTCCTCTAGGTGCTCCTGGTCCTGCTGCTCCAGCTCCACCACCGCCTGCAACTGCAACTGCAAATCCTCCTGGAAAATTAGGAGTTGTTGCTCCACCTATAGTTCCTATGTTTGTGCTTGGTCTAATATCTGATCCTGCTCCACCAACTCCTGGTGCTGAAAGTCCTGCTCCACCAAAACCTCCTCCACCTGTACCATAATCATTTTGAGGTCCACCTGGATTTCCTTGTGGGGGATCTACTGGTGGTGTGTTTCCTGATCCTTGAGTTCCTGGATTAGTTGCTCCACCTCCTGATCCACCATCAACTCCATTTCTACAACCTGGCTCTCCACCTCCACCACCTCCGCCTGCTGCGGATAAATTTAATGGTTCTGGAGATGCTCCAAAAACAGAAGCACTTCCACTGCCACCTACTACTGGTTGTACTGCGCCACCTGCTCCAACTGTAACTGTATAAGGTGTACTTGCACAAGCTGTTTGACAAGTTAAAACTCTGACTCCACCTGCACCACCACCTCCTGCTGCTGATTGAGATGCAGAAGATTTTCCTCCTGCTGCACCACCTGCAATAAGTGTTACGTCAACTTTTTCTGTTGTAGAAGCTGTAGTTATAGATCCAGTAGATGTAAAAGTAGAAATTTTATTTCCAACTTTTTTCTTAGCAGGATTAGCTACTCCGATTATACCGCCGTTTAATGAACCCGATTTGTTACTGGGCATTGATGTCCTCCTATGCGGACACCCAAGCTAGACCTGATGCGTCCCAAATAAAATTGTTATCGTCTTTATCTTTTGCAATCCATCTTAAATTATCTTCATCCCAAGATACGTTGTAAGGATTTTCTGCGTCTGGTCCTTCATTAGTAGGATTAGCAACTGGTGCTTTCCAATCATTGTTATCATCTAAAGACCATGATGCGTATGGTTGTGGTAATAAAAATTTGTTTTTATCAAAATTGTATATGTAACCTTTTCCAGCATATTGCTTTCTAAAGTTATGATTGTAAGAAGTTTGTTTCCAAGTCCCACCACCAAAGAATGTAGAACACCAATTTTCTCCTTCTGGTCCTTCATCAGTTGGAACGTGTGCATTGTCAACAACAATGACTCTTTCTACAATCCAATGAGTATCAGTTGTAAATCCTGTTGGATCTGTTTTTTGTATAAGTTCAGCGAAATGTGCCATAGTTTTTCTCCTTATTTTATTTTATATATAATTTTCATACTACAATCAACTATAAAGTCAATGTGCCTGTTACAGTAAATACTGCAACTGTGCAACTACCGTCTGTAAACGTAGTATTTGTGCCTGGTGCTACTGCAAAAGTACCTGGTTTTCCAGAAGTAGGAACTCTTAATACTACAATACCTGATCCACCTGCAGCTCCTTCAATAGTTGATGTTCCAGGATTTACGGTATTATTTGGTCCAGGTGTTGACATGGCTCCACCACCGCCACCACCAGTGTTGGTTGTTCCAGCAACTCCTCTTAAAGAAGGAGATGGATCTCCTCCTGATCCTCCACCACCAGAACCGCCTGCTCCTGCTGTTCCAGGAACTGGGAATGTTCCTGCTCCACCTCCACCACCAGAAAAATATCTTCCTGGATTAGGGCCTGCTGTTCCATAGCTAGGTGCTTGAGGTGCACTTCCAAATATTGCTGTAGGTGCTCCTATACCACCAGCTCCACCAGTGTTACTAGTTCCAGCGCTTCCAGCAGCGCCAGCACCTCCGCCTCCACCAGATGCTTTTATATTAGAAGGTGAACCGTCTTTTCCTAATCCACCTGGATTACCTTGTCCTCCTACTCCAGAGCCACCAGATGCACTGCCTTCACCAGTTGCTCCACCACCAGAACCTCCGTCTGCTCCAGAAAAAATTGTTGTCATCGCTGGTTCAGGAGATAATGGACTTGGTGCAAAACCTGATGCACCACCACCTCCACCGCATGCTTGTAAACCTGCAAACGTTGAGGCATTACCTGAAGACCCTCTTGTTTCTCTTGTTACACAAGTTGGTCCTGTTAATTGTGCACCACCACTTCCAACAGTTACAGCGTAAGTAGTTCCTGTTGCTAAATTTAAAGCTGATCTTGCAGGATTACATTTAGAATTTACAAATCCTCCTGCACCGCCACCACCGCCAGAGTTACAAGTGCTACCTCTTCCTGTACCACCACCGCCGCCTCCAGCTACTACTAAATACTCTGTTGATAAATATGGACCGCTTCTCGTTGTAAATACTCCTGAACCTGAAAATAAATGTTGTGTGCTACCAGAAACACATGAAACTGTTCCACCACCTGCTTTTTGAGCACCTGGATATTGAATTAAAACTACTCCTGAACCGCCTGCTCCTCCTGCTGGATTTCCGGCTCCGCCACCGCCACCAGTATTTGCTGTTCCTGCTGCTGCGCATGTACTTGTAGAACCAGCACCGCCACCACCTGATCCAGCAGCACCTGCACTACCTGGTGCAGAACCTCCGCCACCACCAGATCTTACTGTGCAATCTCCTGGCCAGTTACTAGCTCCTGCTCCGCCAGCTCCAGCAGTATTAGAGGGAGACCCAGCAACTCCTACTGCACCTGCTCCACCTCCTCCTCCAGCACCTGCACTAGAACCTGTGTTTATTGATTTACCACCACTGTTTCCTTGTAAAATAATTGATTCTGAAGCACTTCCACCTGGTGCACAACACGCTTGTGTTGGTACACATCCAGCTCCACCTCCACCACCTGATCCTCCTGCAGATCCAGCTTTTCCTGCATCAGGGTGTGCTCTTGATCCTTCTCCATAACCACCTTGACCTCCACCTGTTACAGTAAAAGTTTGAACATCGGGTCCTGAAAAACTTGAACTATTTCCATTGTGAGCAGCACAAGCAGTTTCACAACTAGTTGAACCACTTCTTCCTGTTCCTCCAGCTCCAACTGTAATTGAATAATCTGTATTATTTCCTAACTCTAAATTTGTATTAAATTGATATCCACCAGCTCCACCTCCACCGCCTCTTTGTTGAGCACCACCGCCACCACCAGCAATAGTTAAAATATTTACTCCACCAAATAAAGGGGCAGGCCATTTATTATTTAATCTTGCATCATATTGTTCTTGCATTTTAAATACACCAGCAGCACCTGGTCCTGAGCCTGCACTGCATTCTGCTATTAAAAATCCTGATCCACCATTACCACCATTGGAGCCACCGCCTCCACCACCACCGCCACCAGCGGTTAAAGCTGTACCTGGTGTTCCTGCTCTACCATTAGCAAAACAAGAAGTTGGAGAAGGGTTTGTTCCTCCACCTGCTCCGCCACCGCCAGTTGTAGGTGATTGATCGTTAAAATCTGCTCCACCGCCACCTCCACCTGCTACTACTGTTAAAAGTCCACCTGGTTGATTTGGAGTTGTTGCTCCACCGAATTGTCTAATTAATGGATGACCTGATGGTGTTAAAGTTTTACCTGCTCCACCAGCTCCTGCTACTGAATTTGGTTTAGATGCTGGTGCGTTACCACCTGCTCCACCTGCTCCACCGCCGCCACCTGATCCTGATCCACAGGCTCCTGGTGATGCTACGTTGTTAGATGCTCCACCTGCATTACCTTGTCCACAAACTCCTGGTGATCCTGGATATGGTCCTCCAGCGTCGTGGAAACCACCGCCACCGCCTGATCCACCTGGATTTCCTGCAGTGTCTCCTGTTGCACCACCTCTTCCACCACCACAAACTGTTGTGATAGATCCAAAAGTTGTATTTGCTCCATCTGTTCCTAATAAAGGTCCTGCTGGTGATGGACTTCCTGTCCCTCCAGCTCCAATCGTAACTGTGTATGGTGTGTTTCCACAAACAGGTTGATCAGCAAAAGTTTTTAAACCACCTGCACCGCCACCGCCACCTTTATCTCCACTTCCACCACCACCGCCTGCAGCTGAACAAACTTTTAATGAGGTTGCCGCTGGAGTTGTAGTAAAAGTTCCAGTAGCTGAAAATGTTCTAATAGTCTTCTTAATTTTTTTAGAAGTTGGGTTTACTGGTCCTATAATTCCGCCATTTGCCATAGCCTATAGAACCTCCTATGCGTCGTCTAATACTTCGTATGAAATAAATAGATCTAAATCACTAGCTGCGCTAGCGCCACCTTTTAATATATCACCTTCCATTAAATAGATAGGCGTATCGACCAACACTAACGTAGAGTCAGCTGGTACCGAAACTGTTTTTGCTAGATAAACTGTAGCGTCTGCACCTGTAGGTGTAATACCAGAAGCTCCAGCAGTTGTTAAACCGTCTACAAATAAATCAACGTCAGCAGAACTTGTGCCGTCAACATTTGCAACTGTAATTCTATTAATTTTTAAAATTTTGTCTGAGTCTACTGTTACTAAAGTAGCTGTTGTAGTAGCAGTTAAATTGAAACCAACGTTACCGCCTACTATCGATGTTACGTTTACTATATTCGGGTTTGCCATAATCTCTCCTTTTTAGCCGAAAACTATTGCCATTGCAATAGCTTTTCCTGTTGTTATTCCTGCAGATCCAAAGCTTAAAGTACCAGATCCGTTGGTAATCATAGCTTGTCCATTTGATCCATCTGAAGATGGTAACGTGAATCCAGCTATCGTTGTGAAAGCAGCGTTTACGTCAATTATATTAGTTGCGTTTGAGTAACATAATCTTGTACCTTTATCTGTTGCTGGAAAAGTAAACCCAGAACCAGAAGCTGTTTTAACTTGTACAGTATGTCCTCCTGATGTGTTATTTTTAATAAAGAAAAAGTTATCTATTGAATCAGGAATAGTAATAATTCTGTTTCCAGATATTGTTCCTGTAAATTCTATAATTCTTTGTTGAGCTGTACCTGTTAAAGCTCCATTGTCTATATCTAAAGCTTGTGTACCAGCACCTCCTGCAATTGATAATGATAAATATCCACCAAGAAGTTGTTGGATAAGATTTAAATTAGCATTAGTTTTTGTTCCCCATGTACCGGCATTTTCGCCAGTAGCCATTAATTCTATACCGAGATTTGTATATGATGATGCCATGTTTTATTTTATCTCCTATTCGAAGTTATTGTTAATATATATTTCATCTAGCCTACGCTGTCAACATCCGTATAACTGGCTCCTGAAGTTCTAGTCACGTCTGAATAACTTGCTCCTGATGTTCTAGTAACATCAGAATAACTAGCCGTCAATACAGGATCTACATCAGCATATCCTAAAATAGCGTTAAATGCACCTACTTCTGCCGTTAATGAAAGGCCTAATCCTGCTAAATTAGCATTACTTACTTGAACTGTTGTAAAAGAACCAATAGCAGATGTTGATGATAAACCAGTTAATCCCATTACATCGGCTGGCGAAATGCTTCCAACAGAAGCAGTTGAGGATTGACCAGATATAGGTAATATTAAATTTGATGTTATATCAATTTCACCAACAGAACTCGTTGATGATAAACCTAAACCTGCAAGACTTGCAAAAGTTTCTGGAGTAGCAGTAAGAGTTCCTAAAGACGTAGTTGCAGATTGACCTGATAGGCCTACAGAATCTTCTGTTCCTAAAAGACCTAATGAAGATATTAAACCTTGATTAGGTAAGGTTAAAGATAAACTTGTATTAATAGATAAAGATCCAACAGCACTTGTAGAAGATTGACCTGTTAGTCCCATGACTTGATCTGCTGGAACTATTGATCCTACGGCTGATGTTAAAACAAATCCTGGTAATGTTTCGTTAGCTTCTTCTACAGAACCCCAACCATTAATACCCCAAGATAATGTACCCCAACCAGGTCGTAATTCTATTTCTAATGCACCGACAGATGTTGTTGAAGATAATCCTGTAAGTGTAATTGTTTCGTCAGCAAGATTGCCCCATTCAGAATCTCCCCAAGCTTTAGCACCCCATCCTGTTTTTAATGTAGTGGCTTCGTTCCAATTGGCTTGACCCCAGGTAAGTCGACCCCATCCTGAAGATACATCGGGCATGGTACCCCTCCTAAGCTATCTGAACGATTGCGTTGCCTGCTGTTTGAGCTGGAAATTGAATTGTAAAAGTTCCGCTTGTAACAGTTTTGTTTGCACCAAAATTAACAGCACAAACTGCTCTGTTAGTTGTAAATCCTGTAACAGCTGTCGTATTATAAATTAAACATCCTCTTGCTGTAAAAGATGCAGAACTAATACTTGTGTCGTTAAATTTTATGCAAGCTGTGTCTCCAGATAAAACAGGATCTGCACTTGCAGTTAAAGTGTTTCCGCCTGTCGTATATCCAGTTGAAGTTGAACTAACTTCTTTAGTGTTTGTTGGATCTGCTGTGCCGTCTGTTGGTGCAGTATATGCAGTTGTTGATTTACTTAAAGTTGCATCTTCTGTAAATAACGCAATTTTAAATGTGTTACCTGTAGGTGCACCACTTGAATCGTTAAAGTTGTGTCCACCTTGTAGAATTTCTACTTTGAAACTGTTAGCTATTGCCGATGTTATTGCCATAATATTTTCTCCTCTTAAGGCGTCGGTGACTTGACTGGAATTCTAACTGTTCCATCCGTATAATCGTCTCGTCTACGTCTACCTATTTGCGATCCCGCAAACTTCTGTATCTCTTGTTTATACTTTCCCTCATATAATGTCAACATATCTACGGGCCCTTTTAAAAAACCATATGTTTCAGCTAAACAGGCATATAAAAGACCTTGAGGGAAGTTTAAACTTATATAATTAGTCTGATTACTAGACTCTAAAGTAGCAGGCATTTTATTGTAATATATTCTAAATTTGTAAGCTTGATCTGGTGTAGGGGCAAAATACATGGCTCCAGATGTAGTATCACTTAAACCTGTAGCACCACCAAACATAGCATAATATTTAGGTAGTCCTGTTACAGTTTTCCCGTCTACTCCACCTTCTGGTCCTGTAGTTCTATTTACATACTCAGCTAGATACGTTTGATCTTTCTTCTCTAACCATTGACCAGGGCCTGTTGTGGCACTTGTAGAATTAAATACTTCTATACCTCTAATAAACAAAGCTCCTGCTGGAGCATTTATAGAATTGTTACCTGTAGACATAGTACCTTCTTGTACAAATCTATCTGCATCTATCGGCACATCATAAAATATTCTTTGTTGTGCATTTAAAATAATGTTTTCTAAAATATCTGTAGTTAAAACATTAGAGTCTACTTCTGTGTAGTTTCTAATCTGTGTTACTAATGTGCTATAACTTATTCCTGACATAATTAAGCTCTATCGTTTACCGGTCCTCCAAATACAAAATATCCACCGCCTGTTTGTGTGGATGGTGTAGAATTTACCACAAAAGTAAATTTATTGCTATACGTCTCTGTAGCATTAGCGTCGTTTATAAAGCTTTGTTCTACAATAGTTATTTCTCTAGATCCAAAAACTTTATCTCCCACAGCATGAGCTGCAGCAGTTGTAGCCACAGGTGTTTTACCATATGACGGTGCAGCAGATCCTCTAGTAACACCAGTTAACGTGCCTGTGCCTGTGTTGTTTGCAGTGTATTTAATAGTTTCTGTTGTATCTAAGTTTGTTGTAGAATTAGATGATATAATACAGATAAATCCTGAAGAAGGGAATTTAGTTGTATCAGCCAATACAATCGTAGTGTCTGTAGCATTTATAGCCGTAGCTAATGTTGTAGATAATTCTAATTCAGCAATACTTAAACCTCCAACAGATTCTTTTACATCATAAAGTCTTACAAAATCTCCTGTTTTTCTTTGATGTCTATCTTGAGTAATAGTTACTGTTGTAGTTCCATTTGTTGCAATAGGATTAAGATTTAAAACGGCAGGTGTAGGCAAAGCTACTCTTGCTGGTCTTGCTCTCCATAAACCTTGAGGGTCTGCACTAATTGGTTTTGGTTCTAATTGTGGTTGTTTAGGTTCAAATTCAGATGTATGTACCCATGCACCATTCCATTCTCTAACCATTTCTCTATATGGAAACACTTGTCCCGATCTATCTGATATGGCTAATGCGTATTTACCTTGTGCGTATGCTGCCATTATGTTCCTGGGTAATAAGTTTTAGGAGCTATAAACGTACTAGAAGAAGATCCATCTTCTGCTAACGCTCTTTTTAATTCATCCTCATAATAAAGTTTTAATTCTTGAGACCTTTGCGGTGCATATTTTTGTGATAAATAAAATGCTAAACCTGCAGTCATACAAGGTGCAAATCTATAGGGCACATCCGCTGCATTTGTATATGCTTCTCCAACATCTTGTATTCTTTTTTGATAATAAAAATTAATGTGATTACCAGCTTCTGAAGCTCCTGGTGTTAGATAAATAGTCATAGTAACTCTATCAATAAATCTTTCTACAAAATATGATGTAGGTGTACCTGTAGCTGTTTTGTTAGAAAAAGCTTGATATTGTGATCTACTTACTTTTGTTAAAGGTGAGTCAACACTAGAAGCATTTCTGTAGTTAGCTTCTAAGATATCATCCATACCGCTTACAAACTGATTAACGGTTGCACCGTTACTGTGTGTAGCAGCTGTAGTTCCGTTAGCTCCTCTTACAACTCCTGTTAATTCTGTAGATGAAAGACCTGTATAAGATATTTGTTCTGTGCCAACTAATAATAAACCTGATGTAGGTAAGTTAGCAACTGATGTTAAAGTTATTCCAGTTGTTGCTGACGTAGACGAAATGATAGCAGATAAAGTTGTACTTACTCTGCTTGTTTGAGTGCCATCAGCTGTAGTTCTAAAAAAGGTATATGTGTTTACTCCATTAATTAATGGAACACTTTGATTTGCAACTTCCCAATAATGTAGTTCTCTATTACCCCATTCTGAAAATAATAGATTAAGTGATCTTTTTGCAGTTTTTAATTGATAGCCAGATGTCCCTTGTAGGCCAATACGTTCGTATGCATCTTCAATAATATCATCAATTGCAAAGGTCTTATCAAAAGTATAAGAGCCTGAAGTAACGTTAGCCATTTATGTCTCCTAACCGTCGTAGTAGATCGTTAAACTTAAAAAGCTATTGTTAGGCATATCTACTGTTAAGCCATCTTTAAATAAAATACCTTCTGGCGGATCTGCTGGATTAATAAAAGTTTTAGCTGCTAAAGGATTGTGAATAGCAAATGTTCTAGTTTCAGATGTATTTAGTCCATTATGAAAACTTGTTACTGTATCAGCCGTTGCTGCAGTAGTTCCAAATAATCCTCTTAGTCTAGTTCTGCCTGCAAAAGTTGCAATTGAACCTGAAGTTGAAACAGCATTTCCTACTGAAGTATTATTTCCTACTGCACCGTCAGGTGTAATAGATGTAATTGTTTTATAAAATTTAGTAGATGTAACTGTAGTTGCATTTGGACCTGTTAAAGTTTCAGATGCTGCTGCTCCTGAAAGATCAGTTCCTACAATTGCAAAACCAATATCAGATTCATTTCCAGCTGAAGTTATTGTTATTTTCATGCCAAATGTAAATTGACCTAAAGTTACAACATTTGCTCCTGTTGATGTTAAATTTAGAGCAGTCGCTCCTGCAGTAGTTTGCAATGCTGCAATTGATGCAGTGTTTGCTGCTACAAATAATGTTTGTGCCTGTGGGCTTGTCATAGCCATAATTTTTTTCTCCTAATTTATACTAAGGCCCCGAAGGGCCCTAGTTAAATTTTATTAGTTAGTATCGTTTACCATTTGTGTCCAATAAACGTTTAACACACCTTCACCGGTAGATAAAGTGTCATCAGTCTTAGCAGTAATAACAACAGCTTTGTCCATTTCGTAACCAGCTGCATCATCGTCTGAAACATTTAGACAATTTTTCATCTGTGCTACTGATTGATCCATTCCTGTTGGAATGTGATGAGAAGCAACAGTTCTAACATCATTATCTGCATCACCTGCAAAGTAGTCAAGATCTAAACTGTTAAGAGTAGCTCCTGATGCTTGTGCAACGTTAGCACCAATTTGCATGTCAAAACCAGCTGTATCAAAAGCTTCGTTAACAACAAATCTAATATCGTTGATTCTAGAAAATTTAGGTATTACGATATTGTTTGCTAAGTTTTTACCAGATGTTGTAGATGTTTGACCTAATGGATATTCATTAAATGTTGATCTAGCGACAACTGAAATTAATCCAGTTTCAACTACACCAACTTCTAAATTTCCTACAGTTCCAGCACCACTTACGGCGATGGAAGTTACAGTTTTAAAAGTTTTAGTTGAAGAAACAAGACCGGCGTTACCCATTGGGGCAACCGCTTCAGTTTGTGCATTACCTAAAACATCAGTTCCAGTAATAGTTGCAGTCAATCCTGAATCATTACCACCAGATGTTAAAGTAATTACAGAAGCAGCTTCAAAACCACCATCGGAAGTTATTCCTGGTACGTTTTGAGTTGCGTCTAATAATGTAACAGAAGTTGTACCAGCTCCGTTAGAACCAGTTACAGCTAATTTGTTAGCATCAGTTGTTACAGTAAAGTTACTGTGATTTACAGGAAATGAAGCGTGACATTCTACGAATGCTACGTTTCTTACATTCTCACTTATGGATGTTCCTGACGTGTTTTGTATTCGGCCAACATTGATTGGTCCCGAAAAGTTTGTTCTTGCCATTTTATATTCCTCCTAGAATACATAAATATAGTCACCTAGGGTGTGTCGACTATACGCGTCTATATTTATTTTATTGTTTTAATGTATAGTGGGTAATTTATATAGTAATTTTATATGAAGTGCAAGAGAGCCTTAAGAAGAAAGTACGTTTTCAGCGATGTAGCTTTTGATTAAGTAGCTACTGAAACTTGTGGAGCCGAATCAGCAATTGCATTTTCTCTAGTAGCAATCTTAGCTTCTTCAAGCTTAATTTCATTGATAACTTCTCTTATCTTGCTATCAATTCTGACCATATCAAGAGTATATTTACCGTGTATATTATGCTCTTGTTGCCAGCTCAACTCCAAGGACGTTTTTTGTTTGTAAAGGTCTGTTATCATTTACAATCTCCTCGTATGTTAACCATGTTTTAGTCAAACTATAAAAGTTTGATTTGTCCCAAACTATATCATTTTTTCCCAGTTTGTCAACTATAGCATCTTCCAATGGCTTGCCTTC
>WLWF01000878.1_pt1 | contig 27308 bp, 33 predicted proteins | sample 6718331 | NCBI WGS metagenome assembly WLWF01 (sample SAMN12718692, study PRJNA515312) | sponge metagenome | isolation source: marine sponge | host: Mycale hentscheli | place: New Zealand: South Island, Marlborough, Capsize Point | collected 2003-05-01
AAGCTATCAATGGTGTACCTCAAGATAATGTATCAGAATTAGACAACGATGTACCATACCTTACTGAGTCTGCGCTGCGCTGTGTTCTAGATGGACGGACTGCACAGTGTACTCCCGACCCTACAAGCGAAGGGTACCTCAAGAAGGCAGTCAATAATGTGCCAGTCGATAAGGTCTCTGAGCTGGAGAACGACGTCCCATATCTGACTGAGTATCAGTTCAACACTGTATCAACGATGTTCCTAAAACGTCGTGACTCCGATGGTAACTTTAGAGACGACAACGTCGAACTCGAAAACGGTATGGGATACCTTGAGCACACCTGGGATGGTGCTGCTCTCATCGACTATGACATTGAGATTTTATCTAACGTCAACGCCGACTCCGCAGTCGAGGGAGAGGTGTTGGCTAAGAAAGGTGATGAGTGGGTGCCTGCGAGCCCCTTGCTTGGGGTTTCTGGACTGCACTTTGAAGGTTCAGTTGACGTAGGTGTCCCTGCCCCCATCCACACTGCTGGAGCAGTTGTGGTGCAGCACCACGTCTCTGAGCAGCCACGTATCGCTCAGCCTTCGTGGAACTTCCTCATTCCACCTGCTGATGGCAAGGTAAAGGAACAGCAGTACATGATCAAGCTGGAGTCGGGACAGTGGGTGTTATGTGGACAGTGGAACGACCAATTGCAGTCTGACTGGTTCACAACTAACAACTGGCACCCTTCTTTCATCAGAAACAAACCCACCAAGCTTAGCGACATCGATCCTAACGTCCCAGATGTGATTGGTAACGGCAAGATTGAAGTGACAGCAGGCGACGGCATCACTGTCACTGGTTCTGGTGGCACAGCAAACCAAACCACTGACACCGACACAAAGATCGAAGCCAACCTAAAGACTGACGGCGGGCTCGTCATCGATAACGGGGAAATTACAGTCGACTGGGAAACCTTTGTGGGTGATGGAATCATTGAGCTGGTTGGAGACACTGCCGGCAATATTATTGTTAGACCTGGCACGACAGAGGAACCTCATGCTAACCAGTTCTGTAACACAAAGACGATCGTTGAGATGTCGGCTCCCTTCCTGACTAGGATAAGCACGTTAGAGGCTAGAATTATTGCGCTTGAGAGCCTACGTGCTGCCTCGGACATTAGGATAGAAGCATTAGAAACTACATTAACTAACGCTGGATTTATACAATCTGAATAATAAATAAAGTAGTTTCATCACCACCATGATTCTATTAGTAAAACCAATCCTCTTCGCATTCTTGAAGAGCAAAGCTGTCCGACAGCTGGTTATTGACTTGCTGGACGCCTACGCTAAGAGCACCGATAACACCATCGACGACGCTGCAGTAGCGCTCGTCAAACAAAACATCTTCCCCAAGGAAAGTTGACACTGCATGCCGACGTGTTATAATGAGGGGGTAGACCCCTCTTTTTTTATGAATATCTTTGCGGTTGATGCTGACCCGTTGCGTGCTGCTCGCATGCTTCCTGACCGTCACGTCACCAAAATGATTCTCGAGTCAGCACAGATGCTGTCCATCGTGTACTCACCCCACTACTGGGACATCGGTACCATCTCTAAGGTCGACGGCACTCCGTTCAAGACCGCCAAGGGCGCGTTCAAGAAGCACCCCTGCACCATCTGGGCAGCAGACAGCGTTGCCAACTGCGCCTGGCTTATCCAGCACGCTGTTGGACTCTGTAGCGAGTTCAAGACGCGCTACGGGCGCCTCCACGGACTCACACGCTCTCTGTTCGATGCCAAGCGGCTGTTCCAACGCGAGAGCGGTGACAACATCACTATCTATCGTATGATCGACGGCTTCGCTCGCGCTATGCCCGATAACCTCAAGCACGACACGACTATCGATGACGTGACTGCGTACCAGCTTTACCTTAACACCAAGGACTGGTGCTATTATAATTACCTTAGGCTTCCAGACCGTCGCCCGGACTGGTTGCACATTCCAAACCTAGACAATGGCAACACACCTATTACATAAGTTCGACTCACACCTTCCCGCCATTCGGGAGGCAATCAATGGAGACACTGATCTACGACGCAACCACAAACTTTACAAGAAAATCTACAAGTATTATAAAGACTTGGGTGTCATCTTCTCTGGTGACTCCAATGCCGACTATGATACACTCCTAGACTATCTTTATGAGGACGTAACATGAACTACAAAAACTGGTACTGCGTTATGGTTGCCGCAGGCTGTGAGAAGAAAGCACAAGCAGACCTGCTGGCGCGTCGAGCTGTGCTCAAAGACCCGTTCATCGAGTCAGTCGAAGTACCTGAGTCCACAGAGATGAAGTTCAACAAGGCTGGCAAGAGACGAGTGGTTAAAACTAAGGTGCTACCTGGGTACATCTTAGTGCAGGTCTTGCGGGAACGTGTGGAGGATGAGCTTGGTAACGTCAAGCACGTCTTCCCTGCTTTCACTCAAGAAACTATTAAGGACACCGCAAACGTCCTCGGCTTCGCCGGAGCTAATAAGAACAAGCCACGCATGATGAAGCCTGCCGAAATGGAAGTGCTATTCAATCGTGTGGATGACACTCACCTTGAGGTCAAGACTAATGTCATCATCGACTATCAGGTGGGAGACATCCTTGACGTAATTTCTGGACCTTTCTCTGGTTATAAATGTGAGGTAGTTAGTATCCAAGGTACTAAGATCATGGGGCAACTCGATATGTTCGGGCGCACTGTCCCGGCAGAGTTCACTAAAGAACAAGTTTACAAATCATGACAGACATCACCGACAAGTACGAAAAGTTTAAGGTACCTTATAGTACCAACGAACATCACGAGGAAGACGAATGGGATCAGGAGCATGACGGTCGGATTGCCGACTGGCATAACCGTCACCAGGACAAGTTGCTAGACGAGTTCTGTGACACCCACCCAGGTGCTCCTCAGTGCAAGGTGTTTGATGACTGACGACCCTGGCGGGCATAGTATGCTCACGGGTGTCAAGACGGCACTCGTGGGCTTCCTGATTGCGACAGCGACAATAACAGTTCCACTCGGTGCAGTGTTCACCGACTTTACAAATCCTGAAAGAACTGTTAAGATAAATAAGATCGTTAACACAACTTAACAATGACGACAGTAACTGAAGACGGCGGCAGAACAAATATCTACGCCAAAGAACCCACAATGTACTCAGAGGAAATCACCGTGACTCACAACGAAAAAGCAGAACAACTGAACGGACGCTTCGCTATGATGGGTATCATCGCAGCGCTAGGTGCCTACGCAACCACAGGACAAATCATTCCCGGCCTCTGGTGAGGTAGATTGATTTTAGACAATTAAATAGATATAATTAGGGGTAGGTTTACCCCTATTTTTATGTCCGAAAAGTTTTACGTCTACTCCAAGGACGGATGTGGGTTCTGTGATAGACTCACCGAGTTTATGGAGTCCAAAGGTGTTCTGTTTGAAAGATTCACTTTAGACAATGACTTCTCAAAGGAGGAATTCATTGAGAAGTTTGGATACAATTCCACATTTCCACAAGTCTTATTCAACCACAATAAAGTAGGAGGCATGAAGGACACAGTCCGCTATCTAGCAGACCACGAGATGATATGATGTCACGCAACAGAGGGTTTGATACGATGATACCAGCAGCACCTAAGGTGCCTAAGATTATCACAGTGTTCAAGCATTACATTTCATTCACCCTCTTTAAACATTCGTTTAACTTGAGCCTCAACGTAAATAAACCGAAGGAGTAAGTATGACACACTTCACAGTTCTATTCTCAGAACTGTTCCTAATCGTTGGAGTCGTCGGTGGATGGATTGCTTCTGAAAGATACCATGACTTCATGGCAAAGGAAGCTCACCCACATGATGAACTCTTTAAAGAGAACCCTCACCCGGAACTCTATGACAGCGAGGGAGAACTATTCAGAGGAGAATATGTATCCTTGAACTTCGAACCAGGATACGATCCTGAAGAATTTGATCCTGAAGATCTTTTTGAGAGCCCTTGACGGCTCTCTTTTTTTGTGGTAATATAATGGAGTAACAAGGAGGCCAATGGCTATTCTAATTGATGCTAACCAGATTGCCATCAGTCATCTGATGGTGAGGCACAAGATCGAGCAAGAAATTAACATCGATACTGTCCGCAAGTCCATCATCAAGGTGCTTGCTAAGATTCAAAAGACCCACGGCGCAGAGTACGGTAAAATGGTATTGTGCTACGACGATAAGAACTATTGGAGGCGTCAAGCCTTCCCTTTCTATAAGCAAAACCGCAAGAAGGAACGGGCAAACTCTAAGTACGACTGGGAACAGGTGTTTTCCGTGCTAAATAAGATCAGGGATGAGATAAGGTTGAACCTTCCTTATCATGTCATTCAGGTTCAGGGTGCAGAAGCAGACGACGTCATCGCTTCTCTCGTCCGACTCAACATGAGGCAGACCACACCAGAACCCATGCTGATTCTTTCAGCAGACAAAGACTTCATTCAGCTTCAACGCTACCCTATGGTCAAGCAGTACGATCCTATCCGCAATCGGTGGATCGAAGAAGCAAACCCAATTGCCTATCTCCAAGAGCACATCATTCGCGGAGACAGGTCAGACGGTATCCCTAACATCCTTACTTGTGATGACGCCATTGTGGCAGGGAAACCACAGAAGAAGATGAGTAAAGAGAAGATTGCTTCTCTGGCGAGCATGGACCCATCAGAATTCACGAATTTTATTCGTCTTCGTAACTGGAAAAGGAACTCAGAACTCATTGACCTGAGTAAGATTCCAACTGAAGTCGTAGAACGTATCATTATGTACTACAACAGGTTCAAACCCACTTCAACCGTGTCAATTGATTACTTTATTGAGCACGACATTCAAGATTTAATTGAGGAATTTTCGTAGATGGCAAGACCAAGCACACCTAAACTGCCAGTCAACCAAACGTTGATCTCTGAGGTGTTCCAGCGAGTATCAAACGCAAAGACAAAGACAGAGAAGGTAAAAATCCTTACGGCATATAAGTCACCTGCTCTTACAAAGATGCTGCTTTGTAACTTCGCTAAGAACATTGACTTCGTCTTTCCTGAAGGAAGGACACCATACACACCTCACGAAACACCGAAGGGTGTTGATCACTCGAGACTGTACACAGAGCACAGATTCATTGACAAGTTCATCAAGAAGACTGTTAATGGAGTTACCTACTGGGGTTGCTCTAACACTGTCCGACCACGCATCCAGCAGCTTAAGAAAGAGAACCTATGGGTACAACTTCTAGAGAACCTGCACCCCGAAGAGGCTAAGGTACTGGATATGATCAAAGATAAAAAACTCACCGACCGATACAAGATCACCAAACAAAATGTGATCGACGCGTTCCCTGAACTCAAACTTCAAGACCAAGAATGAACAAGCAAGCATCTTACCTTATCAGCAGGATTAAAATCTATCTTAAGGAGCTAGAGCACGCCATTGAGACTGAGTCAAAGAGCTTCGAGCTCACCGACAACACTTATAATGAATTACTGAAGTATGAGGCATGGAATAGAGACAACAAACTATCCATCTAACATGTCACTAGGAAAGAAAACTATTAAACGAGTACAAAGCGTACTCAAAGACGAACAAAAGCGAAAGCTTTACTCAGAAGCAGAGCTCTTCTACATGGAGAAGCAACTGGTTCTACTAAAAGAATTGAGGAAAGCACGTGTCCAAGAACGAAAAGAGCAAAGAGGGTTCTCTGCAGCCCAACAAGAAGGACTATCAGGGACCCCTCTACGCTCCACACCCCGACCTACAGAATGAAAAACGTAAAACTGATCGCGGCGACAGCAGGAGTAGGTGATCTTGAGGGCAAGAGTCCTCAAGACGTCATCTCTTATGTGGCTAGGGTATCTAACCCTGGCAACCAAGAAAGCTTTGAGACAGCTGGAGGACTTCTCCGCTACTGTATCAAGCACGAGCACTGGAGTATCTTTGAGACTGTCTCTATGACACTCGAGATAAACACAACAAGGGGAATCGCTGCACAGATTCTACGACATCGTTCGTTCACATTCCAGGAATTTTCTCAGCGTTATGCTGAGTCCACGCTACTTGGTGGCATTCCATTGGCTGATCTACGCAAGCAAGACAAAAAGAACAGACAGAACTCTACCGACACCTTAGATGAGTTCATCAAGCAGAAGCATGAGATTGCTATGCAGAATCATTTTGAAGACGCAATAGAACTCTATCAGTCAATGCTAGACGACGGTGTTGCTAAGGAATGTGCTCGTTTTGTGTTGCCTCTAGCAACGCCCACTAGAATCTATATGACAGGCTCTTGTCGTTCTTGGGTACATTATATCAATCTTCGCTCTGCCAATGGCACTCAGGCTGAGCACGCTGCCATCGCACTGGAGTGTAAAGAAGTATTCAGGGAAGTCTTTCCCGACGTAGCCGACGCATTGTACTGGTAACTATGGCAACCTATCCTGTGATTAACACCGAAAGCGGTGAACAAAAAGAAGTTAAGATGAGCATCCACGACTGGGATCAGTGGAAGGAAGACAATCCTGAGTGGGTTAGAGACTACTCCGACCCCGACACTATTCCAGGGATGGGAGTTGAGTTTGGTGACTGGAGACAGAAACTCATGTCCAAGAAGCCCGGATGGAAACAGGTCATGAACAACGTTAAGAAAATTGCTAAGCGTAACCCAAGCATTACCCAAAAATACTAATGGCAGTCAAGACACGAGGCAAGACGAAAAAGCGTCAGCCGATTAACACAGACAAGATGGTTAAGGTAGCACCGCTTACCGAGAACCAAGAACTGATCTTTAAGGCATGGGATGAGGGCAAGCACCTCTTCATCTATGGTGCCGCAGGCACAGGTAAGACATTCTGTGCTCTGTATAAGGCACTGAACGACTGCCTCAAAGTCACACCCAGTTATGATAACGTCTACATCGTTCGCTCGCTGGTGGCAACAAGGGAGATCGGGTTCCTACCTGGAGATCACAATGACAAGTCGTCGCTGTATCAGATCCCATACAAGAACATGGTTAAGTACATGTTTGAGATGCCGAACGACAATGACTTCGAGATGTTGTATGAGTCGCTGAAAGCACAGGAGACTATCAAGTTCTGGAGCACCTCATTCCTTCGTGGTGTCACCCTTGACAACGCAGTCATCATCATTGATGAGATGCAGAACTTGAATTTCCACGAGCTAGACAGTATAATTACTAGAGTCGGAGAGAACACTCGTATCATCTTCTGTGGTGACGCGATGCAGTCTGACTTGACACGAGACAAAGAGAAGAATGGTATCCACAACTTCATGCGTATCCTTGAGCTTATGCCCGATGACTTCGCTATGATTGAGATGGGTGTTGATGACATCTGTCGCTCAGGTATCGTTCGCAACTACCTTATTGCTAAGAACACAGCAGGACTTTAATGTTTACACAATGTGAAACTTACAGAGATCAGTTCGTGGATATCCCACGACTGATGGAAGACAACGTCAGGTACTACAAAACACCAGTCGCTGCCTACCCATCTGTAACATCTGTCATCAGCTTCATCAATGCTCACAAGTTCGCTGACTGGCGGAAGCGTGTGGGTAACGAGGAAGCAAACAGGAAGAGCAAGCATGCAACGACTAGGGGGACGAGACTCCACCGAGTCTTTGAAGTGTACCTACAGAACGGAGACTACAAGTCTCTGGAAGAGTATAAGGTGCCACTCATTGAGATGATGTTTAAGGCAGCCAAGTCAGCCATTGACTCAAGGCTGAACAACATCTGTCAACAGGAGACTCCTATGTACTCCGACAGGCTCTGCCTTGCTGGCACTGTCGACCTCATCTGTGAGGTGGATGGAGAGCTCGCTATCGTCGACTTCAAGACAGGCGAGAAGGAGAAGCCAGAGGAGTGGTTGGAAGACTACTTCGTTCAGCTCTCTGCTTACTGGGCTATGTTCTCTGAGAAGACTGGAATTGTCCCACGGAAACTGGTAGTATTCTTAGTGGGAGAGAACGGAGACGTTCAAATCGTTGAACGCAAAAACATTATGCACTACCTGACTACCCTACAAGATTATGCTAGTAAATTTATTCAACATCGAGATGCCCAATCAAGATAAAGTTGAGGAGGCTATCGGAAAGAAATTCGTTAGCAAAGAAAAGTTTACCGAGGCTATTGAACAATTTGTTCAGGAGACTCAGCTCAGTTACATCGATGCTATCGTTGAGTACTGTGACAGACTCAACCTAGAGGTCGAGTCTGTTAGTAAACTCATCTCCAAGCCTTTGAAAGAAAAGATTCGCTACGAAGCTTCTGAACTAAACTACCTTAAGAAAACCTCGCTCGCGAAGTTGCCCCTTTGATGCACGGCTTTGACGTCTACAGAACGTACCTTGCGTTCAAACAACACTTCTCTAATCCTAAGTTCGACTTCTTTAAGTACGAAGGTAAAGTAAATGCTAAAGAAACTACCTATCAGCAGCGCAACGACTTCTACTTCTTTGAAACGATTGCGCGTAAGTACACGGACCAGGAGATACAGGAGTTCATGTTGGCGTCATTTGTGGCGTCAGAGACGCCGCAGAAAGTTTGGATTGGTGATATCAAACGATCTGGTAAAACTAATTGGATGGTATGGACTAAACTCCACCAGAGTCTCACCTACGTTGTTAAGCAGGATCTTAACAGAGTGGTTGAACATCTGGAGACCTCGGGACGTACCTTTAACAACCTTTTTGAAACGATGGGAGGACATCCTCCCCTCCTCAAGCTCTATGTCAGACGAGATGTTTCTCTAGAGACTGTCATTATCCTAGACATGGTCCTAGGGTTCATGAAACAATGGGACAAGACACTAAGAGACCCTCTCTGGGAACAACTGTCCTTCAAGATAAAGAAGTACAAACCCTTTCTTTCGATACCAACAATCAAGTACCGCTCATTTATTAAAGAAATTTTCTATGACAAAACCCTCACATAATTTTCATCTCCTATCGTGTGGTGATAAATTCCCTATGCAACTCCACAATAATTCTATTGAGGAGAGTGGCATTTGTTACGGTGCTGGCATATCATTTTTCATTCCCAGCTTTAGAGGCAGGGGTGAGGTAGACCCGACAGATATAGTTAATTACATCAAGAGTTTACCTGACAATAGACTATCCGAGAACCCTAGCAACGTTAAGTATCAAGACAAGCCAATGCCTCATAAGCTCGACGGGGCGCCAGAGAATGAAACAGTCAGAGCGCTTGGACAACAAATAATGAGAACGGTTTCTACATGGACTGGATCTGACGTGAAAATTATGGGTAATATGTGGTCCATCACCCACGGTTATATGGAACAAACATTTCCACATGACCACTCCAATAGGGTTAGTAATAAAGGAGTCGACGAGTGGGCATGTGTTTACTGGGCGCAGGTACCAGAGGGCAGTGGAAGTTTAGAGTTATATCCTAACGGTGTCTATTATGGATCAATTACGATTGACATTACGCCAAAGGCTGGAGACTTCTTTATATTTCCTGGTACCCTGCTGCATGGAGTCAGACATAATGTAAACAAAACAGAGGAGCGCATATCCGTGTCATGTAATATCGAAAGCTTTTCTGATTAAAAGATCCATAATCTGCTATAATAATGGAGTCCCTGGCACGACTTTAAACTGCGGCAAATCCAACTCAATCCTATCAATCCTAATGAGTTTTTCATCTCTCAAAAACAACAAGGCTTCTGTCTTTCAGCAACTGCAAAAGCAGCTTGAGAAGTCTACGCAAGTCGGCACAGTCGATGAGCGTTTCTGGAAGCTGACGACGGACAAGGCTGGCAACGGCTTTGCGATCATTCGGTTCCTTCCCGCCAGTGATGGTGAGGACATGCCGTTCGTCAAACTGTACAGCCACGCCTTCCAAGGACCTGGTGGTTGGTACATCGAGAACTCTCTCACCACACTGGGAGCTAACGATCCCCTGGGCGAATACAACCGTGAGTTGTGGAACTCAGGAGACGAGTCCCTGAAGGACCAGGTTCGTAAGCAGAAGCGTAAGCTTCAGTACTACTCCAACATCTATGTGGTGAAGGATCCTGGCAACCCTGACAACGAGGGCAAGGTATTCTTGTTCCGTTACGGTAAGAAGATCCACGATAAGATCATGGACGTTGTGAACGGCGACGAGCTGGAAGGACGCGAAGGCATCAACCCCTTTGACCTCTGGTCCGGTGCTGACTTCAAGCTTCGTGCTAAGAAGGTCGCAGGGTATCCTAACTACGACTCCTCTGAGTTCGCAGCACCTGGTACCCTCGAAGAGCACGATGATGCACAACTCGAGTCCATCTGGAACCGTGAGTATGCACTGCAGACTCTGGTTGCTCCAGATCAGTTCAAGTCCTACGACGCACTCAAGAATCGTCTCGACTTGGTGCTCGGACGCAAGTCTGCTGCTACCCCTGCTCCTGCCCCTGCACCCGCTGCAGACCTGAGCGCTGCGCCTTCATTCCCTAAGCGGGAAGAGGATGCATCTCCTGCCCCTGTGGCTGCTGCTCCTAAGGCAGAGGAAGACGAGGACGTTATGGACTACTTCAAGAAGCTCGCCGAGAGTTAACCTCGAGAGACTGTACCTAAGGTAAGCTCGCTCGACATTTTACGTAACTGTCGAGCGTAGTTCTTAATATCTCTCATGATGTCTGGAATATATTCCTCGCGAATGATACTGATATTTGCTTTCTCTTCATTCAATTCATGCTCGTACTCCCAGTTGGTAACTTCTCGGGGGTACGTTTTTTTTGTGTCGTCATCGTCACGGGAGATTCTATACTCAAATGAATAGTCTTTGTGTACCTGGATGCCTCTGGGCAACACAAGGTTCCCATCTGAATCTAGAGTCTCTACTGTTTCGTAATGATGTGTGTCGTGAGCTGCCTCAAAGGAACCGTACTTCTTAACAACAAAGTTCTCAAACTCTACGGAGGACAGAGGCCACTGGTTGTAGTAGTCAACAACATCATTTACCTGCAACACCAACCAATAGTATCTCTCATCTCCATACTTCTTATAGGACACCTGATCAGGACGCTCACCGTTCACCACATAATATGCATTATAAAGTGTGTCCTCTGTAAAGATGTCCTCTCTGACTCTTAGCAGATGAAAATAGTCTTTGATCTCTAATTGCGTTAGGTTGCCAGCATGATCTGACTCGATTGCATAATCGATGTTAGGAAAGTTAGAAAAGTAATTTGGCTTACCCATTAGTATCCTTGCAGTGTACCGGAAGACGCATGATCTTGGCGAGTGATGGTATCAACCTCTTGGAACATCAGTGAGATAGAGGTTGCGATTGGCATGCCATCTGCATAAGTTGCATGCATATCAGAAGAAGCGTTAGCCTGGACTGAGATGTTAGACAGCGCTGCTCTCTTAAAAGCATTCATCCTTGTGTTCTTGCCGCTGCCTGTCATATATGTCACCTGCCAGATGCAGGGCACCTCAAACATGGCACCGTTCTCCTTGGGAGAACTCCACTTCTTGAACTCCATAATAATATCGTTGACTCTCTGAGTCTCTGATGGGTTCTTAGGAATAAAGTTGAAGGCGAAACCGAAGTTGCGTCTGCCTGGGCCCTCGTACAGCAGTTCGATGTTCGGGTTATAAATCTGTCCTTTCGCCAGTGCCAGTGCGTTAGAGGCACTCATTCCCATTTTCTCAGCGACTGCACCAATCATTAGTTGCTTTGCTGCGTCTCCACCCTGGTTCTTAACATTTTCAAACTGTGCCTTGAGCTGCTGAACAACCTGCTGACCATTCTCTTTGTTCATCCCAGAGATGTCGTTTACTGCGGCGGCGACACCAGTAGCAAGTCCAGCCTTGAGTGAGCCAAGCGGACCCACGAACGATTTCTGGTTCCAGCTCTGCCCGTTGTCTACCTGGGGCGTGGAGTTAGGCATGTAAAGAATGATTGGTTGCCCCTCAGCAGGTCCAGAGGTGCCACCTTTATTGCCACCCTGTCCTGGGTAAGCGTTGTTACTTCTATATTGATGTGCCTGGAACAAGACATAGTCATTGCTCCCATCGTTAACATGTAATGGATATGATAAACTCATGTGGTTTTGTACCTCGCTATCGGAAAAGATTTCACATCGTCTAACTCATCGTCTCGGATTTCATAGATGTTACTAAAGACTTCACGCCAAGAGTAGCGTCTATAATCATTCCAGTGATAGTTAAAACCACTGAAGCCCCACTTATACACACCAGTACACGCTATGACTGGGTGCTGATCATACTGTATATTAGGAGTCTTTGCTTTGTATATGAACACATAATATTTATCGGGGGTTGGTACCATCTCTCCTGCTGTCAACTTACCTAACAACATTCGCATACAGTACTCTGGACTGCCTGTCATAAAAGGTTTGATGGAATCAACGCGAGACATCTTCTAGTCTTCCTCTCTTATATTTGATGACACTGTATGACTCATAGGTAAAATCAATCTGAAACTCCAGTGCTGCGTCTGTAGCATCCGATGCTAAGTCAAGGGAACCAATGACAATAGGATATGCGTTATAGAATCTCCAACCGATGGGTACCTTATATCCATAGTTGTTTAACTTGTTGTCGTCCACAAGTTGTGGCAACTTTCTACTCTTACCCTTACCGATGTTGGGGTTCTCGTACTTGTATAGCTCGATGTCACCCACATAAGAATCATAGTATGACATCTTGATGGTGCGTCTACCTCTTTGGTTAATAGAATCTCCTGCTCCTGTTGCTTCAATCCACGAACGCATAGCATTGTAGATAAGGAAGTCAGAGTTCTCAATCACTGTCATGGACAGAGGCTTACCGTAGACAAAGTTCTGCGGCGTCTCTCTGGTGACACCCATGTGCTCCTGACCGTTTGCCTGAATGACATCAAGTCTACCCTCTGGAACCCGGATGCCCTTACAGAACAGATCAAGGTAATCGTTGACAGAACTATCTACTCCGCCTCTGCCAGCAAGACTGTTGCCCCACCTGCTTGGCATCTTTACAGAGTAAAGAGTCGGGCGAGAGACGCCCCTATTCATAAGTGCCTGGGCTAGGTTGGCTGTACCCATATCTAAATACTTTTAGAAGTATTTATCCTGTGTCTCGCACCTTAAAAGGCAAGTATAAACCAAAGAATCCTAAAAAATATAAGGGGAACCCAACCAATATTATCTACCGTTCCTCATGGGAGAGGACTTTCTGTAAATACTGTGACCTGACAGAGAGTGTTGAGCAGTGGCAGAGCGAAGAGAAAGCTGTCTGGTACTACGATCCCTGCACCAAAAAGAAGCGGAGGTACTTCCCCGACTTTATTATTAAGTTTAAAGACAGCAAAGGTATAATGAAGACAGAGATGATTGAAATTAAGCCAGCGAAACAAGTGGCAGGTCCCAACCCTCACCCCAAGAGACGCACCCAGTCGTGGATGAATGAGGTGAGGACCTTCATTACTAACAGAGCGAAGTGGGATGCTGCTATGGAATATTGTGAGGACAGAGGATGGAGCTTTCGTATCATCACGGAAAAAGAGCTCGGGTTAATGGGATAAATAACTGAAATACATTATAACTTCGTAATGGGACTGCCAAAGAACATTCGACCTGAGTACTCAACAACGATTCCATCGACTGGAAAGAAAATTAAGTATCAACCCTTCAGCATCAAGGAAGAGAAGGTGTTGATTGTTGCTGCTGAAGGACAGGACTCCGACGAGATTGCCAACGCTGTCTCTAATGTCCTGAAGGTGTGTATCACATCCCCTAGTGACATTGATGTGGACAGCCTTGCCTTGTTTGACATCGAGTACCTGTTCCTCAAGGCACGCTCTAAGTCTGCTGGCGAGAAGGTGACTGTCAACATCACAGACCCAGACGACTTAGACTATACAGTCAGCCACGACATTGACATCGATCGCATTGGCATCAAGCGTACCGAGGGACACACTGATCTCATCGAGATGGAGGACGGAGTCACCGTCAAGATGAGGTACCCTGGCATTGGGTTCTTTGGTGATGGACTACAACTAAATGACATCTCCTCCAGTCTACAAACGATTGCCAAGTGTGTGTCACAAATCGTAGTGGGAGAAGAGGTATACAACTCAGCTGATATGTCAGAGCAGGAGATTGCTGAGTGGATGGAAGGACTGACCACTGGACAACTAGGAAAGATTATGGAGTTCTTCACCTCTATGCCTAAGCTGTCACATACTCTTAACCTGACTAACAAAAAGAAAGGTACTAAGTTCAGCGTGACGCTGGAGGGACTGGCGGATTTTTTCTAGTGGCAATGATGCACACCAATCTCGTGCGTCATTATGAAAGACTCTTTGCATTCAAGCAGTATCACGGGTGGAGTCTTACAGAAATAGAAGACTTAATCCCGTGGGAGCTTGACGCTATGACATCATTGCTGAATAACTACCTGGAGACAGTGGAACTTCAGAAGAAACAGGCTGCTGTTGCCAGATAAATAAAAATAAAGTCAGGATAAATGGCGTCTGCACTATCAGCTTTTATTAAAGGAGATCAGGAGATAAAAGAGAAGCTGGTGTCTATGGACACTACTCTCAAGAAGATGTATAGTGCTCAGTTAAATGAGTACAAGTTAGAAGATAAGCATAGGCGTAGACAAGAGCAGGCAGAGAAAAGAAAGAAGGCAGATAAGAAGTCACCTATGGGTGCCTTCAAGAAAGACAAGAAGGATGATAAGAAAGAGAAGGGGTTTCTAAGTAAACTGTTCGAAGGGTTGATGAAGAACCCTGCTCTTCTCAAGTTCCTTGCGGCGCTTGGTGGTATAACTGTAGGTGCCCTTGCACTCAAGAAAGCGTTTGACGACCTGAAAGAAGGAACTGTCCTGTGGTTAAGAGAATTTAAAAGGCAAACGGCAGAAGCGTTTGGCAACCTGAAGACTAAGATTGACGAGGGCTTTGCAAAGTTTAAAAAGAATTTGGACGAGTTCTTTGGAAAGTTTAAGATTGACGAGGGCTTTGCAAAGTTTAAAAAGAATGCGGACGAGTTCTTTACAAATTTCCAGAACTCCAAGGCTTGGAAGGGATTTAAGAAAGGACTGAACGAAGCCGGAGAGACGATTGCTAAGAAGTTTCCGAAGGCGGCGAGTGCACTCGATGACATTGGCAAGAAGTTTAATAAGTTTGGCAAAGGAATCACCAAGAAGGGTGGACTACTAGACACTCTGTCTGATGCTAAGATTGGTAAGAACCTTGGCAAAGGATTAAAGGGACTGGGTAAGAGGATTCCTCTTATCGGTGAGCTTGTCTTCGCTGGTGTCACTGCCAAGGAGAGGTTGGATGAGGGGCAAGGTGTAGGACAAGCTGCTCTCGGTACTGGTGCTGAAGTAGCAGGTGGACTGGCTGGCGCTGCACTTGGTGGCAAGGGCGGCGCTGCTCTCGGAGCGACTATCGGTACATTCATTGCACCTGGTATTGGAACAGCCATAGGTGGAGCGATTGGTGGTTTAAGCGGTGCTGTACTGGGTGCCTTTGGTGGTGCTGAACTGCTCGGTGCACTATCAGACAAACTCTATCCACAAATCTCTCAATGGGTTCAGGATGTAATCGTTGCCCCGTTTGGTAACCTGATGACAACCATTGGTGACTTCTGGCAAACGGGTGTCGTCGAACCAATCGGCAATCTGATGTCAACCATTCGCAACCATTGGCAAACAGGTATCGTCGAACCAATCGGCAATCTGATGTCAACCATTGGCAACTTCTGGACGACTAATGTTGTCGAGCCGTTCCTTGCTAATCCTGTTGTTAAGTGGCTCACTCCAATAGTAGAGTCGATGATTGGGTTAACAAAGTCATTCGTTAACTTCCAAATGGAACTCGCCGGAGCCATTGGGCGCATCACCGGGGCGATATTTGAAGCGATAGGCAACGAAGCCAAGTACTGGGGAGGACTAATTGGTAATGAGATTGAGTACTGGACTGGATTTATTGGTGGTAAGATTGATAATGAGGTTGAGTACTGGAGTGGATTAATTAATGATACACTTACTAATATTGGGGCGTCTATAACAGGTTGGTGGTCGAACGATGTCATGCCCTGGTGGATGGGTGCAGTTGAAACCTTTACCACCAAGTGGAATGAGTTCTTAACTACAATCGATCCAGTCATCAAGGTGTTCAAGGCAATAAAAGGAGCTGCTGATCAACTCGTTAGTATTGCAAAAGATAAACTAATAGGTGCACTTGAATCTCTCGCTGGGATTATTCAAGATAGGATTGTTGGATTCTTTAAAGGTCCTGCTAAATTGTTAGATAGGGGTTCTAACTGGTTGAAAAACTTAGTCCCCGGCAAACAGCAAGGTGGTGTCGTTCAGGGATACCAGACTGGTGGGTTCGTTGGCACTGTTCCTAATCAGGGTGGGGACGGAGACAGGTTTGGCACGATGGTGCAGTCAGGTTCCGTAGTAATGAACCAGAACGCAGCTGGGTATCAGTCAGGAGGAATGGTTCCTGTGATGCTGGAGCAAGGTGAGTTTGTGGTACCTCCTGGTCCCGACGCAGGCGCAGCGTTGATGATGAATAATATGTTCCCTCGCTTCCAAAAGGGTGGCGAAGTTACACAAGACAAAGCTGGTGGTGCTAGGGGAACTCAACCACCCAAAATGATTGAGCACAAGAAGTCTAGAGATTACCAGGCAGAGAAGGAACAGAAGGAACAAGAGAAGACTACAGGGAAGAAAGCTCTAATCGCAGCAGCAGAATCGTCTATAGGACTCAGCCAAGGGGTAGGAGAGCAGTGTGCTAACACAACAAGAGCCGTCCTTGCTAAGGCAGGACACCCTGCTGCACAGAAAACTACCAGCACTGGCAACTTAGATCCAGAAGGATTGGCATACAATGGACCGGGATTCGCTGCATCGTTTGCTGGATCTGATATGGGTACAGTTAAGAATGACTATAAATCCACCAGTGCAGGAGACATTATCCTGTGGAAGGACACCTACGGCGGGTTCGCACCCGGAGCAATCACCCACGTGGGTATGAAGGGTGAGGGAAGCGATGTCTATCATCACGGCAGGGCAGAGGGGTGGAGAAAACAGGGTGGGTACCCACTGTCTAATAAATTTGCTGCAGGGATTGACTTGAATGGCGAAGCCAGCGGTGCACCAGACAGTTCCTCGATCAAACCAACCACCTTAGGTAATATTGGAGGTGGACTACTCAACCTCACAGGAGATGTGGGTGAGTTCTTTGGAGAGATTATGAAAGGATTGGGTGACATCCTAGGTGACATAGGAGGAGGAATCCTAAGTGGACTGGCTAACTATGGCAACGATTCTGCTGCTGCTCCTGCTGCAGCCGTGAAACCTGGAGCAGGAGGGAATGGTGCTACCTCAGTCAACGACCCCAACGCTAAGGCGCTACTGAATGCCATCGCAGATGCCGAGGGAACATCTCATATGCCCAACGAAGGTTACAACACCCACTTCGGACACGGACAAACAGATGACTTATCACAACACCCCAGAAAGATAGTCAACAAAGGAGGGTACTCTAGCGATGCTTTCGGCCGCTACCAGTTCCTGTCAACCACCTGGGACGGTGCGATGGGAGGTTCTATGGAGCCAGGAAGACAAGACCAGGGAGCACTGAAACTAGTCTCTGGTAGAGGTGTTAATATTAGCGATGGACTCAGCGAGAAAGAGATTTATAGACTCGGAGGTGAGTGGGCGTCCATCGAGGGAGGTCCTAGTATGACAAAGGGCGGTTCCTATGGGGCTCAGGCTAAGTATTCTGCACCAGAGTTTATGAAAATGTATACGAACTATGGCGGTAAGATACAAGGGAAGCAAAGTGGAGGTGCTGTGACTGCCAAGCCGTCAACAAGTAATATGGTGAGCAAGTCACAAGAACAGTTCCTCGACAGACTGGCTGCTTCTGTCCAACCAGTGATCGTGCCTATGCCTATGGGCGGAGGGGGTGGAGGTAACGACGGTGGTGGGATGACTGGTACTGGTGGAAGCCAGACGAATGTCCCCAACCTGTCATCACATCCAAGCGGGAACATCGCACTTGACAACGCATTTAGATTATCATTAGGAGCAGCATTCGGATGAGCGCGAAGAGAGAGTTTTCTGATCCTACCCAGTTTCAGATCGAGAGTCTTACAATTGATGGCAATGATATGACAGGTATGTTCCTGAACATATCCATCTATGAGAACATCTACATCCCCTGTGTGACAGGAGAAATTATGCTGCTGGAAACAGACGGCGGTGAGTTTATGGAGAAGAAAGAGATAGAATTCACAGAGGATATAGAGTGTGCCTTCACCAATGCACTGGATGAGAGGCTAGAGTTTAAAGGGAAGCTCAATGGTGTCAAGAACGAACAGACAAAGGACTCCAAGAGAGTGTATATAATCGAGTTCGCATCGCCGATGGTAACCAAGAACGAAAGCACCTTCATCACTAAGAGGTTCAAGGAAGAGACACCTCAGGACATCGTCAACACGATGCTGGACGAGAAGCTAGGTGCTGAGAAGATTACACTCTTCGCGAAGGGGGAGCCTATGAACTTCGTGGGTTCCAGGCGCAAGCCGTTTGACATCATTAAGTATGTCTGCACCCACGGAGTCACATCAGAGTCCAAAGCAACTGATAACAAGCAGGCATACGACGAGACAACCAAGGGTACGACTGGGTTCCTGTGCTGGGAGACGACAGAGGGGTACCGCTTCGCCACCGTCGATCAGCTTAAAAAAGGAGAGGCAGGGTTCGAGCATAAAGGATACAAGAAGCAACTGGCACAGCGAAATGTAGGTATGGAGCAAGCAATGAAAGGTGTCATCGATGTCACCTACCCTAAGATGGGTAATATGCAGGACAAGCAGAGAGCAGGAGCCTTCTGTCATAAGACAGTCTTATTTGATATGGATAAAGGATACTATAAAGAATACACATACGAGGCAGACAAGAAGACAGCAACTGATAAACAGAGAGAAGCAAACCGTGTCCCGACACGCATCCTTACTAAGACTGTCTCTAACGAGAGACATAACCTGGAGTGCGAGCCAGCACAAGCCGACAAAGGAGACGCCAGCAGGAGATACCTGGGGCAGAATGTAGTCAGACAGAACACGTTTGACGATCAGTTTGGTGAGTTCACCCTACCTCCTAGCTTCAAGATACACGCAGGTGACTTCATTGAATTCAAGATAAGTAAAGTCAAGAGTGACGATAAAGAAGGTGGGTACGATGAGAAGCACTCCGGTCGCTACATCATCAAGGGCGTAGCCCACCACCTTTATAATAATGGTACTTCGTATACTAGACTGTCCACTATACGGACTACCACTCAACAAGATGATTCGACTTCTAACAAATGACAGGTATACCATCAGTCCGTCCTGAATTTTTCGGAAAAGATAACTTCACACCCTTCATCGGACGAGTAGAAGATGTCAACGATCCCAAGCACGGACACCGTGTCAAGGTAAGGTGCATCGGATGGCACCCTAAGAGCAAGAAGTCATCCAAGGATGGCAGTGAGGACGGGCTGTCTACTGACGACCTGCCTTGGGCACGCGTTGCTATGCCTGTCACCCACGCTCAGCAAGGGCGTATCGGTGGTAAGCACGGGCTGTTGAATGGGTGCTGGGTGTTTGGGTTCTTCCTGGATGGAGACGAGGCACAGGACCCTATGGTGCTCAACACTATTAACTTCACACCCAACGCATCAGGAGAGGACGATAGGAAGTCACTGCAAGGGCAGGATGGTAAGGATAAAGAGGAGGATCCCGCTTATTCTAAGAACATCACGTCTGACCAGACACAGCCCAACGCTGGTCTGAGGACAGGGCAAGAGAACGGTAAGACATTCGGACACAAATACGACACAGGTGGCGACGGACACAACTATGACCACGATGCTACCAAGTGTGGTGGTAAGGCTGTCAATGAGTCGAAAGCATCCAATGAGAGAAAGAAACAGGACAACACCACACAGACAGCACCAGCACAGAACACTGACTCGCTGCAGGGCGATGGACGTTGCGGCACCACCATGCATGCCAGAGACGACATGCGTGCTATCATCAAACGATACATGCCTCCTGGTGACAGCCGCTTCAACTATCAGGACGCTGTCTGGAACAACTACTCAGGACAGTACATGAACCTGGGTGGCATCATGGCTCAGATGGCACTGCTCCTCTGCTCTGAGTTAAAACAACCCATCAACGCTCAGAAGGCAAGCGTCAACAAAGAACTAAGAGCAGCAAAGTCTGCTGCAATCAATTCGATGCCAGATAGAGATGCGGTAAAACGAGACGAGGCAGAAGACAAGAAGTCAATGGCAGGGGACTCATTCAATGCCACGATGCAGACGTCACTCATCGACACACTCTGCGACTTGCTGATGAAAATGCTACAGGCAATGCAGAACGGTGGAGATCCCAGTACAGGTATTGATGGTCCTGGTGGACGCAGTCCAACCACTCCTATACTCGATCCTGGTGCCCAGTGTATCACTGACACTATCCTAAGAAACATCGAGGTAATCGTTGAGTCAACTATCGTCATTGCACTCATAAAAGCAGCAGCGGATGAGGAAGAGTATGATCCTAGCAAGAACTCACTCTTCAGTGCTGGTATGGGATTTCTTATGTCCCTCTCTGCTGTGATGCAGTTCCCTCTCATCGACGTGTATGCTGAGGTGTCTGGAGCGTTCAATAAGAAAGGTAACAAGTCACAAGATGCGGACAACAAGTCAGGTGAGTGTAGACAAGACAGAATTTATAACACAGAACTCGGTAGTCTAATGAGCATCGCTGGATTCTCCTCTGGATCTGGGGGTTCTGGTGGCAGTGGCAAGGGCTCCAGAGGTGGCGTCACCCTGCCCGACGTGGGCTTTGGTGGCAAGGACAGATACGACGACAGCGACCCTACCAACCTGCTCTGTGACGATGCTTACAAGCGTCCCAGAAAGGACAGAGGAGAGAACACTGCTGGTGGAGGAAAACCTATCAGGGACTACGACGACGATGAACTGAACTGTAATAACACCAAGCAGTGCCCCAAAGGTTATGTGTGTATCGATGGCAAGTGTGTGTCAGGGCAGAATGTTTTCCCTGAGATAATCGAAGAGGGTATTGTTCTTATCTGTAATGGTGATGGAGACTGCCCCGAAGGTACGGTGTGTATTGACGGCAAGTGTGTGTCAGACGGCAATGAGTTCGATGAGCCAGGACCGTTTGCTGGTATCGGTGGAGAGAACTACGTCCCTGGTGCAGGCAACGACTTCCAGGAGCCAGGAGACTTTAAGGGCATCGGCAAGGAAGGATACATCGAAGGTGCTCAGAATAAGTTTGTCCCCGGTGGGGAGAACAGTACAGTCATTACTGTCTCTATTCCAAGTGGAGACGAGGCTGCAGCCAGAAACTTCTTTAACGGTACACCCAACCAAGCAGTTGTTATTAGAAGAGGTGAGAGATACTTCTTTAACAACCCAGAGGATGACACGAGAGTGTTCCCTTCCGTATTCATTAAGGAGTATGCGTGCCAACCTATCCCTGTAGTGGATCGTGCGTCGGGTGAGATGGTAGCAGTGCTTACATCTAGCTCTTGCTTCAGCCCCAATGCTCCGGTAGCACAGGTGTCATTGATACCTGATGCAAGCATAACCGGTATCGTGACTGACGATCCTGCTTATGACGTGGAGTTAGGTGGATTCTTTATCTCTAATACAGGGTTCGACTATGTCGATCCTGTCATTCAAATCTATGACAGAGACAAGGATACATACGAAAACGCAGAGGCAACTCTCGTGGTAGTAGAGGGAAGAATCGTTGACTACGAGATAATAAATAACGGTACACAGTTCAGACGGCTGCCAGATGTCAGAATCATTGACAGGAATGACACTGGGTTTGGAGCAGAGTTGTATCCAATTATGTCTATCATAGAACAAGACAAAGCGAAGCCGCTCCCAGAGCCCATCCAGAAAGTATTCTGTCCTAGCAACCAACTAAACATTATTTGATATGGCTCACCAGATTAAAGACGAAAAGCAGGAGTACCAATACACAGGTGGGTTCACCACCCCTGCTGGGCACGAGTTTCACTACTACGACACGCCAAAGAACGAGCGTTTCGTAATCAAGCACTCCTCTGGTTCTCATATCGAGTTCAAAGCAGATGGTAGCATTATGATTAAGTCCTTGAAGGACTTGCATATGCACTCGTCTATTGTGTCTGACGCTACTGAGCAGAAGAACGGAGGAGCAGACACCACCACGCAAAAGATTGACACCAACTACACACTGGACGTCGCTGGGACGCTGAACATCAAGTGCAAGAAGCTGAACGTTGAGGTGGGTGACACAGGTAGAGTCTACTGTGGCACTGACTTAATCACAAACTGTAATAACTTTATTAACAAAGCAACAGAAAGCACAACCATTGAAGCAGCCAAGTCAATCTACCTGGACAGCGACGAGTTTAAGCAGCGTGCTGTCACAACTCGCACAGAGATGGGTACAAAAGAGGATAAGGGGCAGGGCGGACTAAACATTATGAACGTCCACGGCAACTGTGTCATCAACAACGACGATGAGAACGGGGGTATCACCATTGCCTCCAAGGGTTACCTCAACCTCGTAGCAGGTGCCGAGCGTGTTGACTTGACAGGTAAATACACAAAAGAACCATCCAAAGAAGGCAAGGCAACATACACCCACATCATCAAAGCGTCTAAGGGTTCTATGGACGTGTCAAGTAATCCAGGTGATGGGTTCGTGAAGTATGACACCGACTACAAAGAGGATGTTGGTGGACTGAGAGACAGGAAGGTAAAACTAACAGAGGATGTAAACATCGGTGGTGTTCAGACGATTAAAGCCGCCCTAATCTACCTAAACTAATGAGTATTTTATCTGACAACACAGGAGAGTTCATCGTCAGGGTGAACGGAGAAGAGCAGTCATTCACAGACTACAACGATGTCCCACAAGAGGTGGAGGCTGTCATCAAGTTCGCCCCTAACATCCCTGAGGATCCTCACACCCTTCAGCAACACGAGGAGATCTCCAAGTGGAACGAGGAGATGCTTGGGTTGGTGGAGAGATCTGGACAACCACCAGCCACACGCATTGGTGACGCTGATGTCCCTCACTGTTCTGGTATGGTGAGAGCAGAGGGGAGTCCTGATGTCTTCGTAAATAATATTCCTTGGAGTCGACAGGGTGATGTGAACACACCTCACCTGTTACCTGGGGACCCCTGTCCTGTTCACGCTGCTCCTATTGCTATCGGTTCCCCTACTGTCTTTGTTAATCAGGTGGGAGCTGGTAGAGTGGGTGATGCCATCTCTGGATGCACATCAGTGGCAGCAGGTTCACCTAATGTCTTCTGCGGTCCTTAGGAGTACTGACTGAAACCCTTCACCTTACTCACCTCAATGGAGTGGTGGAACTTAGACTTGAACTCACCCGACAGGGTGTGATCGATGACAACCACTCGTTGACTGTCGTCTAGTTTGTAGCGGAGGATAGCAAGCAGTGCCTCCTTACCCACCTCGTCAAGAGAGGACGAGAACACCTCGTCCAGCACCAACAGGTTGGTGGTGACGCTGTTCTTAATCTTACCAATCTCTCTCCACGTCAGCATAAGAGCAAGGTCAATGCGTGCTTTCTGCCCTTCAGAGAACGAGGCATAGGAGAAGTCCTGGTGCAGAGGAGACGCGATAGTCTCGCTGAACTCCTCGTCGAGAGTAAAGTGGATGGGGAAGTCCAAGTCTGTCAGGTACTGACGGATGTACTTGTTCATCACCGGCAGATACTTCTTGACGATCTGTGCCTTGATGCCACCGTCCTTAAGCATCGATGCTACGATGTCGTGCTCCACCACATCCTGTTGAACAGTAAAAATCTTCTCCTGTAACTCTCTTAGTTCCTCTTGCAGTAACTCTAATTTGCCTCTCTCCTTATCTGCGTTGCTGGTGTCTCCTTTGATGCGTTGCAGGCGATCCTGAAGGGAGGATATCTCACGAGTGACACTGTCTCTCTTAGTCTGATACTCAAAGATACTCTTCTGTAGTGCCTGAACACTCTTCTGTTTTTCAGTCACCACACGTAGGGTTTCTTCGTGCGTTTTCATCTGTTCTGTTATCTGCTCGATGCCATCCTCAATCTTATCCTTCTCTGCCTTGCTGTTACCAATGACTCCGTTAGCCAGTGCTTTCTCGATAGGCTGGGAGCAGGTGGGACACTCCTCGTGTGAGTCAAAGAACTCAATGTCCTTGTTCAGTCTCTCAATCTTAGTCTGCATCTTGACAATGAAGTTATTGAATTTCTTAAGCTTGTCCTGTGGGTCGCTTTCCAGTAACTTCTGTGCAAGGACAATGATGTCCTTCTCTTTCTCTTGTGTACTACCAATTAGTTCAGCGAGTTGAGACAGCTCCTCGTCTCTGTCTGCAATCTGTTGCTGCATCTCATTGATGTCAGTGGTAGACTGCTTGACAATTTCTGCAATCCTCTCTTGCTGTAAGTCTATCTTGTACCCTGTATTACCAATCTCTCCTGTCAATTCTACCTGTCTATCCTTCAGTCCCCTCAGACGCTCCTTAGCAATGACTGCCATAGTAGAGAAGACTTTGATGTCGAGGAAGTCCTCAACGCACTCTCGGCGTCCAACGGTAGGAAGCTGCATAAAGGGAACGAAGTTACTGCTCCCTAGGATGACAATCTGGGTGAAGGACTTGTAGGTAAGCTTCAGGATGTTCTGCTCTAGGTGTGCCTGGTTGTCCTTGTCGGCAGCCTTAGCCATCAACAGCTCACCGTTCTTCCAGACCTCAAAGACCTTAGGCTTGGTGCCACGTCTGACGATGAAGACGTTCTTGCCAACGGTGAACTTAACTTCTGTCAACATCCCCTTCTTGTTCTGTGAATTGACAAGCTGGGGTAAGTTTACCTTGCGGAATGGCTTATTAAAAAGACAGTAGCATAGAGCGTCCAGGATGGTGCTCTTGCCACTGCCGTTGCTACCGTGAATAAGGGTAGTCTTGTTATCATTCAAGTCAATGGTAACATCATTGTTACCAACAGACAGAAAGTTACGGAATGTCAGTTCGTTGAACGTAATCATAATAAAGGGTTTCGTCCCGAGGAATAACAATCTCTCCGGGTTCAATGACAGTGTAGGCGTAGCCCATAAGACTACAAAGTTTATCGACAGCGTCGTTGTCAGTCTCGGTGACTTCTAGCTGCTCTCCGATAGCTTCTAAAAGGGTATTATAAGTGATCGCGTCGTCTTTGTTAACAAAGAATTGAACGACAGGGGTGCCTCCGTCATTAGGTGACGCGAAGGCTCCACTCTCGATGCTGTCTTTCTCTCTTGTTAGGATGTACATCACACCTCTTGTGCTTCAATGTATAAGGATCTTAAAATATTAATGACGTTGCTCTTATTTATTTGCCCCTCCATAGCATTCACATAGTTGGTGAGCGTGGTGACTGTGTCCTCTGACTCAATCTCTACGTCCTCATCCAACACCAGCTCAGAGTTCTCAATGATTTTGAGATCGTGCACTCCCACGTCATAGAGTCTGTCTACCAGTTTGCCTAGCTTGCGAGGGGTAGACTTCTCTACCACAAGCTTGACGAAGGCACCCTTAGTGGGTGTCACCTTTATGTCCTGCTCCTTGTCCTCATTGTAATAGATTTTGTGGAACATAACGTTGGGGTTCTCAATGAACTCCAGCTCCTGCGTCTTCATATCAAAGATGTGAAAGCCTCGAGAGTCTCCCTCATCATTCCAGTAGAGCTGATAAGGGTTGCCCAAATAAGTAACGTTACCTGAGGAGTTCTTCTTATGAAAGTGCCCAGAGAACACCTTGTCAAACCGATTGAATACCTTAGGATCGGTGCCGTGCTGACACTGATAATCTTTATTGGCATAAAAGCCAGCCAGTTCTAGATGACCCCAAGCCAAGCTTGCGTTGGTTGAGTCCAGTTCGTTAACAAACTCTTCTGCGTTTCCTTCGCACAACCAGGGGACGATAAAAACGGGAACCTCTTTGAGAACCGTTGTTGTTGGCTTGTCATAGATTGTGATGTTCTCATACTCACTGAGGTTAAGGCTAGGAGAGTTGAGAGATAGGCTTTGCTTGTAGAAGATGTCATGGTTACCAATAATTAAGTGAAGCTGAATGCCTCGTTCTCTTAGTGGATCAAAGAAATGAGTCTTTGCCCAAGCGAGACTCCAATAGTCGATGCCCTTTCGTACGTCAAAGCAATCACCAAGGTGCACAACGGTATCAATAGAGCCAGAATCGAGTGCTGGAAAGAACGTTCTGTCGTAGAAATCTTTGAAGTAGTCATGGAAGATTTGCGATCCTTTTCGGATGCCGAAGTGTGTGTCGGTTATGATGGCAACCTTATGCCCTGCCATACGTTTGAAGATACATGATGTCTTCATTATAGTCGTATTCCTCTGCCGTGTCAACCGGTACGTTGGCACCTGTTTCATCAGGTAACGTCTCAGTCTCCTTGGGAATAGTTGTTCGCATCATGTCAGGACTGAGCTTTGTCTTCAGCTCCATCTCTGCGTCTAGTGCCATCACAGACTTAGCATCTGCTTTGGTGTCAATATGGACATTCTTGCTGTTGCCGTCGTCCTGTACTCTACCAAAGGTAGAGGCGACGTCGGACTTCATTGTCACGTCTGCTAGGTTTACGTCTCCGTGTACTTTCTCGTGTGCGTCTCCTGTCGGAGCTCCTGAGGCTCTCAGCTGATCGACTTGTGCTCTCTTCTGAATGACTGGATGATCTACGCTTCCCTCATTAGGAGAGCCCATTGTAGCAGACGTCGGTGCCTGTACAGTGGGCTTCTGTTGAAAGTCTTCGTATAAGTCAAACAGTTCTTGTAATGGATCCATAGTTCTCCTGTTAAAGAGATGGGGGGACACACGTCCCCCTCTATCTCTGCCTAGGTAGCGAGCGAAAGGCGTTGTTATTTATCTGCCCTGTCTCTTTTGATCGACTGCGTCTTTGATTGAGTTGAACTCAGAACTTGTGCCCATCTGATCTCCAGTAAAGAACTCCTCGAATCCTGACTTAGAAATAATCTTGTCACAGATTTCAATCTGTCTCTTCTCTTTTGTAATGCGTCTGATGAATGCGTACCAGCAGATCTGTGTGAAGTAAGAGAAGGGGTTCTTGCTCTTCTCTGGGTCAAAGCGGTGGCAGTAGACCACACAGTTCTCCACAGCGTCCATCACCATGTC
>WLWF01000880.1_pt1 | contig 27302 bp, 27 predicted proteins | sample 6718331 | NCBI WGS metagenome assembly WLWF01 (sample SAMN12718692, study PRJNA515312) | sponge metagenome | isolation source: marine sponge | host: Mycale hentscheli | place: New Zealand: South Island, Marlborough, Capsize Point | collected 2003-05-01
TTATCCTCTTGACTAAAAAATACAAAATATTTGAAACTTCTAGAAAGGTTAACCCAAAGACTACAAGAAACTACATAAAGCGAAAACTCTATTATATAATAAGCAACAAAAGTAAGAGTAAGATGGAAAACATCAAGAGCATGACTCCCAAAGAACGAGCGGAACATTGTGGATATGATGGATATTGTGACATCAACGGTCACTGCTATAGTCACGAAGAAGATGCCGAGTGTGCTGATTCCTATATCAAAGAGAACAAGAAACTCAAAGACGAGAACCAGTTTTGGAAGGGAGTTTATGCTAAGTTTCCTCCTAAACAACTGGAGGAAGCGTTGAATCAACACGCAGTTTGGCGCCTCAAAGAAGAAATCAAGAATCTTGAAGACAGGTGTGAATCAACTGCTCTTGAGCGTGATGGAGCATTGGACGATATTCACAAACTCAATGAGGAGATTGGAGACCTCACCGGAGAGGTTGAAGAACTCAAGGAAGAGGTTGAAGAACGAACTACCTATGCTGTTCTACCAGCAGAAGGTCAGTTTATGGAAGAGAACAAGGAACTACGAGAAGAACTATCTGTGACCAATACTGCTCTTGAAATGCTAAAGGATGAAAATGAAGTCAATAAGAAGAATATGTTTAAGTTTATGAAACAGAACAAAGAACTCAAAGAAGAATATGAAATTACAGAAGAAAATATCATACGAGATTATGGAGATGAATCAGAACAAGCAAAAAAATATGGTTTCGGAATGTTTAATCCAGAGTATGTAAAACGTCTCAAAGAAAAACAAACAGAACCAGCATCAGAATCAGAAGATGAAGAAGTAGAAATAGAAGAAACTGAAGAGATGAAGAAACTACTAAAAGAAAATGAAGAACTCAAGAAGAAGATACTCGCTCAGTAAAGGTCTGCTGTTTCAGGTTCTGGTTCAGGTTCTGTATTAGATTTAGATTTAGTCTTAGTTAATTTTTTTTTATCCTCTTCTTCTCCCTCACTATCTGTCTGGACAACTCTATCACATGAAAGTAATCCATAACAGATATTTATTTTCTTACAACGAGACTTAAATATCACAAGTAATACAGATGCTATCGCTGATGCTGATATTGTAATTAGATTGCTGTAGTCACCAGCATTCCACTGGTAACTCTCACTAATATTAGATGACATATTTTATTTATTTTATTTATTATATAATGAATAGAATAAATCCAAATAAAAAAGATAAGAAAAATGATAACTGGACGACTCCCAGTTGGGTTTGGGATGCGTTGCTTCCACATATACCGAAAGATAAAGTCATTTGGGAACCATTTTATAATGAAGGATATAGTGGGGAATATTTAAAATCATTGGGATTAAATGTAATACATAATGAAGATGAAGATTTCTTTCAGAATAATAAAGGAGATATTATCATAAGTAATCCTCCCTTCACTATAAAGAAAGATGTCTTAAAAAGATTAAAACACTTAGATAAACCATTTATGATGTTGTTACCACTTGATACGATTGACAGACAATACTTCCAAAAAATATTCAGAAATGATTTAGAAAAGATATCATTATACTTCTTGCCTAGAAGAATAGATTTCATAAATAAAGATACTGGATATCAACCATATAGATTATCCACAGTCTTCGTTGGTTATAAAGTAAGTGATAAACCATTCATTTATCTTCTTTAAATAGATGATATCTTTTTGCTTCATTTTTATTTTTATTTTACACCTTCTATAATTTTATTTTTACTTTTCATTTACTTTTATTTTAGATGTAAAAAGATGTCTAAAAGATATCTTTTACTTCTTAGGAGGATTCAATATATTTTCTAATACAACAGAATTGTTCTTTATTTCTTTAGTTACTTTATAGATAATACAGCAAGAGTCATCTACTCTTGATTCAGAACCATCAGCATCTACTATACTTGTTTTAATATTCTGTATTGTTCTTGGGATTGTATTAGTAAATATAGTTGAATCTTTTGCTCCTGAATAAAAATCACCATAACCAGCACTCTTATCAACTACTCCTATCACAGGTAATGAAACTGTCCCTTCTCTTCCTCCTATATACATGGGATTCAATAAATCACTCTTGATGAGGTATACAGGTGATAACATCTTTCTTGGTAGATTATCTGCTATGATACTTGTAGATACAGCACCCACCTCAGTCACTGCTGGATAAGATTGGAATCCTGGGAATGCTTCATAGGATATTGATGAATGAGCATCAAAGTGAGTAGCACCGACTCCATTCTTACTATCATATCTCCAAGAAGGATAATTTACTTCTAATGTATTGAATATAGATAATCCAGATGTTCCTAATTTAGGGAATGTTTGGAGGTCTTCTGTTTTTATCAGACCATTTGTCGTAGGAGTAGATGTATTCAATCCTGTATTATTAAATCTCTGTAATCGTGAACCACGATTATGAAACTGAGAATATGTAAATCCTAAGAGTTCCCATAATGATTGTCCCCAGTTCTTTTCATCACATCCATAATCTTCTATAAATATTCCACTCTGAGCATCCATTATAGCATAAGGAGTTATAGCATTATCTTTTTCAGCAATTGTAGAAGAGGCACTAAAATTAGATGCCTTGTGTATCTTAAAAACATTATTGTATGGTGTAAAGTTAGGACTATAATTTAATCTACTTAATCTCTTATTCAACTTGTAACAAGCGGAGTTAGCACCAGATACATCTGTTGAATTGTCTATCTCTTCAGCACTTGTTCCTTTCAGTTCAGCAGTATGAAGATTCTGGAAAGAAAATCTTGATGATTCACCTGTGAAAGATAATGAAGGTTGATTTGCTCCACAATATATCTCATTAAATAATCTAGCATTAGAAGGGGCATCGGGACAGGGACCATATCTAGGAGTAGGGTTTTTCGCACTATGCTGGAACCATCCATCCCATTCAGGTTGATTCGTCACTACTTTATACATAGTAGGTAAATCAGGAAATGGAGTTTTCTGTGATGCTTCCATAGCGGTCGCGGGATTCGCCCAAGATTTAGCAGCATTAGGATAATCTATTCCAGAAGCACTGTATGGTGCTCCCCATAATGAAGCATATCCATTTGTGAGTAAAATAGAACAAGTCCCAAAAGCATTGAAATGTCTGTCAAAACCTACGCATCGTGCTGCGAGTTCATCATTACTATCAAACCATTCCTGAGGTAATGTCCCACCCTGATATTTTCCTACATAAAATGCTATATAATCCTTTCCAAAGAATGGGAACTTCTTAGCAAATCCATATGTTAATGTTTCGTATGGGTCTGTTCCTTGACCTTCACCACCAATGATATCTTTTCGTGCTGGATTATAGTCAAAAAATACTGCCCCTGCTGTATGGTTATATGTTACCACATCACTAGCATTTGTGTATCTATCACCTCCAAGACCTCTTCCAGCAAAATATACAGATTGACTTCCATCTATCTCATAATCTATATCATTGTGAGGATTACTTACATATACTCTTGTATTAGAGGTGTCTATACTTAAAATGTATGTATCACTTGGATACAGACGTGTGTCAACTGTATCAGCATCACTTAAATATAATCGCATACCTCTTTTTAAATCGGTGACATTATTTACTGGAATATACTCACCTAAATCGGTTTGAGTAATAGAACCATTGATTGCTTTAGTCTCTCCTATATCTGGGTCTTGTGTTTTATCATTCATATGTAAAAATCTCATCTTATCAGGTGATACATCTCCTTTATTATCCGCTGTTACATTTATTAATGCTTGTTGGGATGCTGACATACCATCCCAGTCAAACAATTCAGGATACAATTCTTGTGATTCAATCAAGTTCTTTATTTTTAAAAGATTCTCATCAGTCCATGGGATAAATGTTTTAAATGTTTTTATTTCATCTCTTTGTCCGAATCCGACATAATGGGGTTCGGTCATAGGATATGTATTTGTAATTGTTATGAATGATTTATCTGTAGTGACATTAAGTGAATCATTAAAACCAGCATCAAACTCTCTACCATACTCTTGGATTTCAGGTCGTAAGTATCCCACTGTTGAATAACAAGAGTCAAAATACATCGCAAGGTCTTCATTAGACATATTCCAGTAAATAGCGTGACCCGCCCCTACATCGGGGATGAGACCCGCCGCCGAGCTCACTAGTTCTCTATTCATCTTCGCATAAGTCCCTTCTTCCCCTGATACTCTATTATCCCTTAAACCACAGATTTCACCACCTTTTAATGGATTCAATACAGTATATAGAGCATTTGTGTCACTTCTCCTAGATTCCTTGAACTTCCAACCTACTTTCACTTGTCCGTCCTCCCACATGTGTCCTTGTTTATATGATTCACCTTCAAAGGTTCCGTTTCCTAGACCACCAAGAGGGAACAGATTTTGATAATCCTCAAGAAGTCCATTACCATGTCCTCCGAAAACGAATGGAACATTGAAATCATTACTGAATGTATTATTATACCATAGGTCTCCAGCATTACGGATGAACCATGCGTTGGAACAAGGAAAAGTCTCAAGGGTATTAGATTGTGCTTGGAGATTTAAATTATTTTGTTTTATCTGTCCGTCTTTTCTTGTATTTGTATCAGGGTCATTATCTTCACCTAGTGATACATTTACTATCTCATCAATATCATTCATCGTATTTGTTATCTGTGTCGCTACATTCACTGGAGAGTTGAATCCCTTACTCACTTCATATTTCACTGTTTTACGATACCACATAAAATCCATCAGTGCTGGGTCTTTCTCACCTTGAATTGTAAAATTAGTCTTTTCACCCTCAGGAGTGTAGTTCTTAAAAGATTTCCTTACAAATAATGTATACCTTCTTCCATCATTAGATATCTCAGTTCTATCATCTCCAATTGTTTCTTCAAGTGTCTCATAACCATATCCATTAGCAGCATTCCCAAATGTTCTTATAAAACTATAATCACTTCCCAGTCTGTATGGATTTGCTGAATGAACTGCTCCAGTCTTTGATGTATTAGGGGCATTCCAGTCCTGAGCACCATCCCACCATGCTCTACGGTCATCTGCCCCCCACGCTCTCGGTAATGAAATATAGTTATCACCCTGAGCACATTTATAGTATGAATGAGTTAAAAATATAGCATCATCAGTTATATGATGAGTGTTTTCACTAGCATTATACTCCCAAGCATAATTTCCTTCAGTTGTCTGTAAATTATATGAAGCATTCCCATTGTTCGTCTGACCTTCTAGTTTAGTTAATATAGTATTCTTCGTTGTATATGATTGTCTCTCTCCTAAGTTATTTATCGCAATTCTACCTTTAATCTCTATTGTAGCATCTTCATTACCTATTTCAGAAATATATGCTGAATGAACTGATATCTTATCTCCAATATCTAACTTTATTCCAGAACCTAAATCATTCGTCCAAGATGATTTACTCTCATCACTCCCACCCAAGTATTCTGCTGAAGACTTCCTATTTGCTTGAAGTAATATGGTATCTGTATAGGGCGGTGCTTCCATATAGTATTATTATATAGTTATAAAAAAGAAATTAAAAAAGATATCTTTATTTATGCGAAGAAGACTTCCATCTTACCATCTACTAACTGGACGACACGGATGATTTCCAAGTAGGTTCTGAGAGTAGCAGTGTTATCACTGTTATCAGTCTTAGAGTTAGGTAGTGGGTCAAAAGTATTGTATAGTTCAATACCTCTGCTGTTAACTCTTTCATTACGATTCAGTTTATATGCTTGATAGAAGAATCTACCAGCAATCCCATGATGGTCGTCCTTCTGTCCGTATCCTTCAAAAGTGCCTCCCGTAATCCCTTGTCCTTCAAAGTTATATTCTTCACGGGCAATGAAAGGAACCATACCTTCTGCCTGAGTTAAATAGTGGAACTGCTGAGCAGAGTTATCTACATCTACGGGATATAGGAAGTGGTCGTTATATTTTACATTTGATGTAAGAACACCATAGTATCTTGCGGATTCTGTTCCATTCGCTAAATCTCTACCTAGAGACATAGAGTGATAGTTTCCAAGAATAGAGTTTTTCTTAACATTATCATCAGAGAGTGTAGTAAATGCCTTGGTGACTAGACGACCAGCACCACCTACATTCACAATGACTTGACCGCTAGAGACTGCCGAAGCAGATGTGTCATTATCAGCAGGGATATCAATCGTTCTCTTAGCAAGTCTGTAATCAGCAAATGTAAATGATAGATTCGCATTCTGCTGAGCGTATTGTTCCATCATTTCTTGAGGGAAGAACTGATAATCAGCAATGAGTTCAGTAGCAGTCTGGTCTATTGAGAAGTCTGGACTTGCTCCAGAACCAGAGGAAGGCACACACAAACGGTCAGCATCAGAAGTGCTGAAGAATAATTCAATAGTTACTGGTTCATTCATCATAAAGAGAGGAAGTTGATTCTGCGAAAGGAATGGAAATAAATCTTGTAGTGAAAGAGTAAACTCGGGACCATACGTAGCATTCGTTTTACAGAAATCATGGTCTTTTAGAGCAAGTTCCTGAGTTCTCGTTGTTGAGACTTGAAGACCTAAATCAAGACCAATCCTCTGTGCTTTCTGCTGTAGGTGTAATGTAGAACCTTCCCAATCATTACCACCTTCATCTTCAAGGTAATAAGGTTTATGAGCGAGACGACGACCCGTAGTATAAGTCTCTCTCTGCTTCTGATGTTCGTTAGCAAGGAACATAGACTTATATCCCATGTAGTGGTTAAAATCATCTATTTCACAGATGGTCTTAGTTCCGACACGGAGGGCACATCGCTGTATAAGTGAGTAGATTCCGACGCCTACGGGCAGAAAACCAACATCAGAAGTTTTACTTAATCTCAAAACAATCTTAGAGTTAGAATGGAGGATACCCTTATTCTGGAACTGAAAGCGACAGAACTTATCAGTGTGAACCACAGGGTCAAGTATATCTGTTTCAATATCAATAGCGGTGTTCGTGGGAATCTGTCCTATCTTTACAAGGTCAGGAACTGCTCCCATGTTTGCTGAAGAGGGTTGCTGGGTCATCATTTGTGACTGGTCGGACGAGGTAGAATAAGACATATTTTATAATGATATTATATAATATTAATAAAAAATTATTTTTAAAAAAAGTATTTACTATTTCTTTAACGGACAACTGAGATACCGTCACCACTGAATGCTAGAGTATTCTTGGAATGAACAAATAGATAGAATGCTTGAGGATTATCCGATTTAAGGTCACATTCCATGTTCATGCCCCAATTGACACTACTAAAGTCCACTCCTTGTCCCGATACAACATCGTATGCGACTCCTACGCCTGCGACTGAGCCTCCATCTACCTTATAGTTAACCACACCCGCCGCTCCTGAGGTATACTTAGTGTTGAGAGGAGATACCTGTGTTCTCCGTAGTTTAGAGAACTGTGTAACAGCATTGAGATACTGCTGAGTAATTTCAGAATCTGCTACAGGATTAGTGAGTGGTTGATTTGCGGGGACTGTTGTATCTTTCTGGACTGTATCAATATTGTATTCAAGAGGATAGCGTTCTCCCCCACGAGTGAAGAATAACTGCCTAATCGCTGCGACACTTTCATCACTATTAACAGGGAAGTTATTACTTAAACCATTCTCACCTCTGTTGTTAATTTTATTAGCAGTTATCATATTACCAAAGACACCTAAGACTCTTGAAAGACCAAGGTTGAAATTGACAATAGCATTCGTAGAGTTGAATGTAGTGAAGTATGATGAAATAGAATTGTATTCAAAGGTAGAAGCAGGAGGCATCGGACCTTGTGGTTCACTTACTTCACACGATAAACTTAAATCACTTAATTGGTAGAAAGCATCCTTAACAGCATTAGCGGTAGATGACCCGCCTTGGTCAAAGAGAACATTTGCGTCTGGAGCAAGTTGAATCTCTACAAGGAGTCCACCTACACCTCCAGCACCATTCGCCATAAGAGGGATTGGGTTCTGTCCTGAGAAAAGACCACATGGGAGGTTGATACAGAAAGAGTTTCCACCCTTCTTAGACGATGTAGCATTTACAGTAGGGTTTGAGACAACAGTATGCTGTTGATTCGCCCAGTTGGGACCCACTAGAGCAGTCTCCGCCATATGACCCGCAGAGTCCTGAGCAGATGAAGTGACTGGGAGGTATGAACTCATAAATCTTGGGAAATGTTTTATTTCTTCAATTACTTGGTGAGTTGCCTGAGATTTTATAGTAAGTGAATCAATGATTGAATACATACCTAATTGTTCGCTCATTCTTAGAGCAGCAGTGGAAATAGTATCATCATCTTTGAAAACAGAGAACTTACCTACCAGTCTGACAGACTGTCCGACAAGCATACGACCCTGTTCTCCGATAATAAACTGTATGAGAGGATTTCCATCTTTATAGGATATCTTTCCAGTTGAAGTGTGGTTACTCGGAGTGACTTGTAGATTGTGGCGAGAAGACATTTTATTATGTTATAATATAATATTAATAAAAAAATAATTTTAAAAAAGATATCTTTTAGACTTCCAAGGCAATCGCATCACCCTTGACAACAATACGTCTTAAATGACCTACGAAACAATTCCAAAGTTTAGGTTTGCTTGGAGCACTAGTTTCCTGATATTCTACTTGGAGATTAAAATCTTTTCCTCTAGCATCATAGACTCCTGATGCGAGGGATAGAGCACGACCGATAAAAAAGTTCTCCTGAAACTTCTCAAAAGATAGTGGGTCAATATCCGCCATTCTCAATGATTTTTCATTCTCAATGAGTAACTGCTGATTCAGTGCGAGTTTATCCTCATTTACAGAGATACGACCTAGAGGAACTTTTCTGTTAGGATTGAGTTTACCATTGTAAATAAACTGATAATTAGAGGCGTGGTCTGCTATCCCTACAAGACCACTGCGAGTAGAGTTATTGTATGAGTAATCACCTCCACCAGTATCTCTAGCAAGATTATTGACTTGGTATGTAGTTCCCGCAAATACACTCTGCTTTGCTGAGTAAGGAGTCGCATCCGTAGGGATACATAGAACTGACTTACAACGACTATTCTGAATAGGGAGACGAATATTAACAACACGGTCACTTACTAACTGAGAATATTTGTAGTTAGTGAATGAAAGGAAATCATAATTCATCGCACCACCCGCCTTCAACATAGAGTTCATCTTAGATACATATCCAGAAGGCATCTCAACTTGCTGGACTTGGAGTTCAACATTATTTACAGAGCATGTAGGAGCGAATGTTGTCGCTTCATCTACACCAGCAGAATATACATAGAACTTATTAGTTCCACCACCAGTTGCTGAGCTGACCGTTGGAGTAATAGCATCTACCCATAGATTATCAGTATCAGCACAACTTAATTTAACAAGACCAGTATTAGCACTTCCTCCACCAGCAGTTTCATCGTAAGTCACATCAGTAATTGTAACTTTAGCAATCGCTGTCCCAGCAGCACCACTCGCTGATACTCTAGAATCCCCAGGATTATCTACATCAGTCGCCTTAGGATGGACGAAAGCAATTACATCACCCACACGGAAAGGACATGATTCAACAGAGATAATACCATTCTGTCTTTCAAGATAGATTGCTGAGGCACTAGAACCACTAGTCCATTCTTGTCTGGAAGCATTAGAACCATTGATAGAATGGAAGACAGCATTAGATGTAAGTCTCTTGTTCTTGAGAGATGTTTCTACCTGACGGAATACTTTATTAGAATCTTCTAGGATTATTTCAATACGGAGTCCCTGCGTCATAGCAAGAGGGAAGATTTTATCATTTTGGAAGATTCCTGTAGGGAGTTTGAGAAGACACTTAACAGTTCTGAAATCAGCATCTTTCATATCACCGTCAGCTGTGTCATTGAAGAAGTAAGGATTAGCATCAATATTATTCATGTTCGTAGAAGTTCCGTCATTGTTAGGACGAGATACATTACTCTGTAGAACAGTTCCTTCAGTCAATGCTCTCTTCTTCTTCATATTGTCATTTGTTTCGTAATCATACTTTAGAGCAGAAAGAACATTTACATTCTGAATCTCCTCCAAAATCTGATTTTGTGCTCCACCAGAACTGATGCGAATATCTTTGATTAAAACATTTGCTCCGAGGTCACCATCAAGAGTCATAGGAACATTTTGAGTTCCCTGAATACGAACATCCATGCGGAGGTAAGTTTCAGATGGCATCATAAATCCAATAGTAGGAGGAATTACAAAATTAATCTGTTGACCGAGGTCATACGAGAGTCCATTCTCCGCCTGAACGGAGACTTTCTTTTGCGAGATGGGTATCTTTTCTTCGGCAGTCCAGAATTGAGCAGTAGGCATTTATTTATACTTATATATTATTTAAGATATAAAAAAAAATCTAAAAAGTTCCTCCACCAGTAACTGAAGCAGTATGCTGTGCGACTGTCCCTACTAACCCACTACTCGCCATGGTGCTTACAGGAACAGACTGAACCTTCATCTGAGGTAGAGCATCCAATTGTGCTTTTCTCTGTGATTCAATATTATTTACATCATTCTGAGCATCTGTCGTCGCTGCTTCGTCTTTATTATGAGTATCTATCGTATCCGCTATAGAACCTACACCTTGTGCGATTGCTCCAAGTGCTTCAATTCCAGCTCCTGCTCCAGGAATAATTGCCCCTAAAATATCTAATCCAGTTCCTACTGAACTTGCTATTTGTGATACATCACCCGCTACATCGTATGAACCATCTTTATTTTTATCAAGACCCCCTTTAAACATTTCGTATGTAGATACAATACCCCCTACATCTCCTGCTACTCTCAATCCAGTCGCTACCTTTGAAGCGGTCTGTCCTGCTTCTTTAGTTGTCTGTAATATCTTAGAACTTAATTCATCGCTTGATGTTGGTGGTTTATCAGGTATATCAGGTGTATTCGCATTAGCAGAAACAGGTTCATTTGTTTTTGGTCTGTTATTTAAATCTGTTCCAGGAGTCTGTGTAGGTGCTCCACCATAATCTTCTCTCGGCATAGTTCCACCAAGTTCAGGAGGAGGTTCAGATGTAGTTACTCCAGGACGATTAGGGTCTGATTGAACTCTTGCTGTTTCCGCTCTATCTAATTGGTCTTGTGTAGGCGGCGGTGCGGTAGGAACAGGAGCAGTCGCACGAGCATCCACACCACCTGCTCTAGCAGATTCATCTAAAAATGATGATTGCTGTCCTTCACTTAATGGTTCTGCTGTTCGTGTCCCAGCAGTCCCGCCTGTTCGGATTTGTTCCACCCCTTCTCCCTGTCGTGTTCTATTTACTTCATTCGTAGTTGCCTCTGCTACTTTATCTCCCGTAGTCGCTGCCGAACCATATGCTTGTCCCACTTTCTTTGCTGTATCTGATGCGACATCTTTAGCACCCTTTAATTGTGTATAATATTTATTTAATGAACTTGCTATCTGTCCTCCACTTATAGCATCATGGAAATCATAAATAAGTTTGTCTTGTAAATCTCTACCTTCTTGGTCTCGCATATTTCCCTGTGCTTGAATCTTCTCTCTATCCATAGCATTATTAATATTATCTCTTGCTACCCTTATCTGTTCGTTGTATAAACTCGCATCCTGTGTTTGAGCGTTGCCTTGAGAACGTGCCTCATTTAAACCATACAAATCCATATTTATTTATCATCAACATTTTCTTCTAAATTATCTTTTTTTAATTCTTCTTCTGGTTTTACAGTTACCATATCTTTTTCACCTTCTGCGATGAGTCTATCAAATGAAGCATACATCTTAGGAGGATTGGATTGGAAATCAAGGTGAATAAAATCGTAACGATTAGGAGTCGCTGCTTTATATAGTTCTATAAATCTTTCGGGTCCTGAGAAACTCGGTCCGAACTCCTCCGCCACTTTCAATAACTCTTTGCGATTAGGAAATGGACTTCCGATGATAACATTCGTAGCATTCTGACGGATTATAGGACTAACACTGCGAAAGTTCTGACTAGAGATAATTAAAAGTTTTATATTGAAATGACGAAATCTACTCGCAAGATGATTGATGCGTCCTTCCCTACGGATACTCCCGAGGCAATCATCTACTACGACTCCTATCTCTGGTTGGTCTTCTTTAGAATATTCTTTCTGCTTCTCTACTATACCATCTATAATTGAATCATTATATTGGTCGTATGTGTCAAATGCTTCTTTCAAGAATCTAGATGTAACATCATTCGCAATTGTATTAGATATTATATGAGTAGAGTCAAATCGTTCCTGAGCATCATAAAACTCTGTATTTAGTAAGAGGTTATTAATTATCGTGCTCTTTCCCGTCTTGACAGGACTTATCATCAGTAAACATGCTCCACCACCGTATCCATCTATCTGGGGAAGGTGAGGATGAACTGGAGGTAATCCGTTTTTATTTAGATATTGTTCTTCGGGGTCTTTGACTGGGATAATCTTTGGTGCTTCCATTATGTATTTATTTATATTTTTATTTTCTTTTTTTATTGTAAATGAAAGTGTTTGTCGTAAATGCTTATAAAGATAGGAAAGAAAAGTATGATAATAGATATGAACTTTATCCTGCGGTATGGTGGGAAAATGTAACTGAAGAACAAGTAGAAAGATATCATTTCAGACATAATGCTAAGATGGAATATCGTAAAAAGGTTGTTGCCTGTTCCTTATCACATAAGAATCTATTACAGAAAATCATAAATGAAGACTTAAAAGATATCATAATCATAGAAGATGATGCTGTAATAGATAAATGGGATAGATTAGAAGACTTAGAAAATGTAAATGAGTTCTGTTATATTGGAGGAGATATTACTTCACCATTCTTAAAAGATATGAAAAAGTTTAAAGAAGATGGTGAGAAGGAAAATGTAAGATATTGTTGTCAGAAAGGTATTAATGTAATTGATACAGATGTTTTTAAAATAGGTCAGACATGCGGATACTATATTCCTAATAAACAAGTAGCACAAATGATATTGTCAAATATACCTCACGGCAAAAAAGAAAGAGCAATAGATAATGAGTATATCTCTTTACAGAAGAAAGGTAAGATAGAAAAGTTTATTTATCCTGCGATATCTACATTATATCTTCCCGACGCATCTCAAGGTTTTACTTACTCTAAATATAAATTATACTGCGACCAATGGTTATATTAATCCTGCTAGTGCTTGACCCCAAATATCATCTTTTGCTGGTTGACCTAGTGCTCTTTGAACTTGCCTCTGAACTTGTTTCTGTTGGGTTTCTTCTGCTTCTTTCTTCTTCTTTACTTCTTTACGTGCCTTCCGTTGTATATCATATTTTTGAATCCCTTGTTCTACAATCTTAGATATCTGCTCTTCAGAATATAATTGCCCCTGCTGTTGTATGACCTCCTTTACTTTATTTTCTTGTTTGATTTTCGCCTTAGATTTAGGGACATCTTTACCTTCTTCTTTTAACTTCTTTTTCATTTCTCTGTTCGCTTTCATCTTTTCTCTTGCTTTTGCTAAAGCATCTAATTGCTTCTGTGTAGGAGGTTTCCTTGTTTTCTTTGGTTTCTCAGGTTCTGCTACAGGTTGAACCTTAGGAGTTCTAAATATCTCTTCATTCTTAAGTTTTCTCTTAGGTTTCACTACAGGTTCAGGTTCTTCTTCTTCTATAACTTCTTCATCACTATAAATAAAGTTAGGATTCTCTTCTCCAGTCTCTTCATCTCTATCTTCTATCTCCATCTTTACTGCTCCTTCACTATCATCTGCTTTGGATACAAGAGGGTCAGCATTGGATTCTTCTATAGGTTTCTCTGGTTCAGGAGGGGGCATAGTCACATCAGGTAAATAACTAGAAGACATCTTTTATACTTTATTTATATTTTATTTGTAGATTAATAATTTTTATTATGATTTACTGTAAGGTGTTAAGATTTTATTGTAGAAGGTTAAAAAAGATATCATTCAGAAGTTGTTTACCATGAGTCAAAAGTTGTCACATCACCCCTTAATTGTTGGGTAAAATGAGTTAATTGTTGTTTTTGAGAGTGTGATTTGGTCATAAAATCGGTGTTTTTAGGGTAATTGTTGCCTTTTTCCTTATGGTGTCTTATCTAATGAAGTAAATGATAATCCTTTTAATTATTATGGTTTATTATGATAATAAAGTAATCACTACTACTTATTGACCTTTTATGACATTTTGAAATATATTTGATGGTATAGTAAAATAAAAATATGAATGATATACTATAAAATAATATTATATAGAACACAGTATTTTTTACATTTTGAGAGAATGGATAGGGTAATATTTAAAGTTAAGAGACATAGGAATTATTAAAGAATAGTAATGAGTCATATACATAAGAGCACTGAAAGTGAAAAAAAGGTGAAAAGTGAAAATCCCGAAAAAAGGGCAACAATCAAGCATCTCGCACCAACTTCTGCTCATAAAAAGAGAAAAGTGAGGGCATATTCTCACACAGGCATACGAATCCCTAAGGTTCCTGAACAGGGATTGTTAATTATTAGGTATGGATATCCCATAAAGATATCTTTTGATTGATTTATTTTACAACTTAGAAGCAATGACTTACAACAAAATGAAATATAGAAACAACTTTTTACATTTTAGAAAAGGGATATAAAAGATATCATTTACAAATAATATATATTTAAAGATTAAGTGACCAATGTGAGTATGGAATACTCCGACAATACTCACACAAACACTCTACAAGAAACACTCTCTAACGCAGAGTTTCAGAAATTAGCAGAAATATTTCTTGATTTCTACAAGGATGGTAAATACTCTTTAGAAGGGGTTGAAGAAGGTGAAAGCACTCAATCACAGAGAAAGTCTATTAAGAATGATTTTAAAGACCATATTTACGGTGATGCTAAGTTTCGTAAGATAAATGGAAAAGATGCTAAGAAGAAATGGTCTAGATATAGCATGTGTGTATTTAGAGCAACACTTGAAGCAGATATAAAGAAGTTTTGTGATTTACGAAGGAAATATCGTAGTGTATATAAGGAACTTCAAGAGATTAAAAATAAAGACCCAGAAATCCGTAAGAATGAAATAGAATCTGAACTTCGTAGACTAGTTCCTATTAGAGTAGAAGAACGTATACAGGAAAGGATTGACCTCGCAGATAGAATGAATAGTCGGATACCTAAATATCAGGCGACCATTGATAGTCTACGAGCAGAGAATGATTCACTCCGAGACAGACTAGAACACAGTGTTCCTCGTGCTGAATTAATGGATTGTAATACTGAGATATTAAATCTTAAAGAAAAGTATGAGAAAGCAAAAGCAAGGGCAGATAAGACTATATCAAAAGAACAGGTAAAGATGTTGGAGAAACAAGAGAAGAAAAAGAAATTAATGAAAGAATTGAAGAAACAGATGGAAGCGTTAGAACTTGATTCAGATAGTGATATAGAAGAGATTAATATTTCTTTGTCTTCCGACGAGGACTAGATTTCTTCTTGTCAAACACCTGACTTTCTTTAACTCTTTTCTTATCAACTACTTCTTCCTTTACTTTATACTGACATTCACCAGCACATGATTTATCAGCGGGTTTCATCTCTTTACCTGAGGATTTCTTTCCATTGGTATACTTCTTCGGCATTTACTATAATTTATATTTTTTTATTTATATTATTTTAATATTAATTACTATAAATGTCATTAGTAATTACATCATCTTCTCAGCAGGAATACGACCAACATAGTCAGGCAAAGATTGGATTAGAGAATCCAGCATCCTACCAGAACTTTCTTAAGTCACCTCTTATTGTAGATAAAGATAGTGAGGTCGCACTTGTTTCACTAAAATGTAATATTGATGAAGATACAGTTGAAATCAATGGAGGAGAAGGAGAAGGATTGTTCTTATATTGGGGATATGAAGATTCTGATAACTATGATGGGACAGGTAAATATCCCCATGATTTAGATGATATTAATACTCCTATGAGAATTGAACTAGTTGAGGGACTATACACTCGCCGTAGTTTTATGAACCACTTACAAGAAAGACTGGAGGATGTTATGAAGAAAGCATACAAGGAAATAGATACAATTACTGTTACAGAAGATATTGATACTAATAATGTCTTTCAAGGTTTCAATATTCAGTTCGTCCAGAAAGGTGATGGAAGTGGATTTACAAATAAACCTTCTCCTTCAGAGTTCGGTGCTTACCTTGATGAAGATACTTTCCTTAATCTCATAGATGAAGACGGATACACTACAGTAGAACAGTATACAGATAACTTTGTAGCATCTGCTTCTGGAACTGATACATTAATAACTGGATACAACGCGGGTGCCGAGGGTCCCGTATGTGATGTCATTGGTAAAGCACATCCATTATCGCAAGTAAACTCGTCTTGCGTGATTTACTTCAATGGTTCATCGGCGGGTGATGTCAGTGATGGATATACATTAGGTCTTGTTCGTTCTCAGGGATTCAATAATGCTGACGGAAATTATGATGTTGGAACAGTGGGAGGTCTAGGAAGCAGTATCAATGTAGATGATGGTGTAAAGAAACCCGCGTTATACACAGGTGCGGAGGATGCTGTTCCACCTTTCTTTTGGGATGTAGCATTCAACTGGGCTCCTGGTGAGGACGGTCAAGTGATTCACTGTATTAATACAAATGATGAGGATGATACTGATTATATTATGAAAACAATTACACTTGCTAATACTCCTACGAATGCTTCACTCCAAGCGAAATATTGGGACAGAGTTGAGTTCCATATTGTGGGTGAAACTGTTAAAGTTTATTTAGGTCTTACTGGTAAAACAACCCTCACGACTCTTGTGGATGGGAGCAATACAGCATTTGGTTCACGTGTGAAACCAATCGGTGTTACTTGTAATCAGTTATATCCAAAGATTGCTATTCACAATAATAATGATACAAATCCTGGGACTGCTTGGTTGACTAAATGGAATGGTCACGAGGCACTGGGATACTATGAAAATAACTTTTATGGTCTTGTTGGATTAGATGATGCTTATACACCATTTCCAGAGTTTTGCTCCATAGGTGATAGTGGTGTTGATGGTGTTCCATTGAGAATAGATTTATCAAGTATCTATGCGACAGGAAAGATATTGACTCGTGATGATGCTGGTGCGGAACAGGATTATACATACAAAGGTCAACTCTCAGGGAACAGAGGTATAGATAACAAATATGTATTCATAACTAGTGAATATGCGGACAACAAGAATGACCCACTTTACTTTACAACAAGAGAACAAGCGGAAACAATAGCAGAACAGGGTAAGTTAGGAGATATCTTAGGATTCCCTGCTGTCGCAGACCAAACAGAATATGCGGTCTCCGCCGACAATGGAAAAGATATTACATTCACATCAGTAAGATTACCTGATTTTGCTCCACAGGAATCTATGTTTGTGAGACTAAAAAATATGGCGATTAATTCATACAATGCTAATAAACAGAGTATATCCAACATTATCTATGCTTGTCCTAAGTTTGACGCTCAGGGCAATACTGGAGGATTACTGTTTTATGAACCTTCTGAAAGAGTCTATGTGAAACTGAACAATACAGATAAAATGGTAATTAATTCGTTAGATATTGATTTAGTGAATGTTAACGAACAAGTGATAAAAAGGTCAGTAGGAAATACATTGATAGTCTTACATTTTAGAAAAGCGAAATAATTATTGAGGGATATATACTAGTTTTTGTATCTTCTGTGAGTGACCTCTTGTTTTAGCATAATTAGATAGAAGTTCATCATACTTTACAGCATTAACGATATCATCATTTTTGAGGGCATCATTATAATTGAGTCCTGCTTCTTGAATTACAATCTTATAGAGAAGTGTTGAACCAATATTCTTGCCTATGAGTTTCTTAGAACATTTAGTCATAATAGAACATAGGTTCTGATTATCCCATGGAGTTCCTGTTTTAGTTAGATAGAATAGATGGTCTCTACCTTCAGAATCTCTTTTCTTTTTTAAGTCTCTCAGCATCTTAATGAGTGGTTTATCTGTAATCTCTGTGAGTTTCATACCATACTTATCACTTGTTTTGTAATTAGTGATAGAAACATATACCTTCTTACTTCCCATGACAATGTAATTAAACTCTGGTTGTTTTAGTTTCTTGTAATCTCTGAGAGTGATATATCTAAGTGTGGCATATTCATTACGACTAGGATGTAGAAGATAGAGTCTCATAAGAATCTTGAGATATTGTAACTCTTCAATACACCATTCATCAAGATGTGATTTCAATGCTTTTTCTTTACATAATTTTATTTCTTCATCAATCTTCTCCATATATTTAATTAAATCACCATAAGAGATAATATTAGTAGATTGTGTTTCAGTGAGTCCCGAACCTTTCTGATATGACTTGATTACCTTATCATCAATGACTTTCTTGACTACATTATATTGCTCTGCGAGTATATGTTCTCCGATGAGTAATAGATATTCAATGATAGGATTTAGATTGCCTATTTGTGTGGAAGGACTGGGAAGGCATTGTTTACCTTCACAGTTCTTACGACCATTTGGGATTTTAGTGAGGAAATGAATAACCTCATCAGATTCTTTTAAGAAAGTCCAGTCATCATAAGTCTCTTCTTTATATTTTCCGAATCTTTTAGCAAGACCTGATAATCTTGAAGCGTATGCTTTATTAGTTGTATCGCGTCTTGATTCTTTCTGAGCGAATATATTAATCAATGTTGTGGTATCCATGTTTATTATTTATTATATATTAGATTTTTATTTTTAAGTAAATCAATTTTTATTTTTACTTAAGAGCAAACTTCCTTTTAAAACTATTAATATTCTCTCTCCTAGATGTTGATGCTCCCCATAGAATATGTTTGGATAAAGAACCTGCTGTGTCGGGGACTGACCAATTCTCTTTCGCACGGTGGCGTGCGATATAGCGTGATCGCTGGGATTTGTCTTTCGTTTTTGTGTAGTCGTCCATTCCTGCTGCTCCGAAATGAATCGTTTTCGTCCTACCTCCTTTTGAATTACTGAAGGTCGCCATCATTTTCTTTCCTGCTTTATCAGATGCTTTGATAACAACTTTATCATACTTTTTCATTTAATGAGTTACTATATAAAAATAATAATCTTTTTTTATATAAATGAGTGTTCCTAAAATTATTCATCAATTATGGATTGGAGATAAACCTCTGCCTATCAATGCTATGAACTCTGTAAAGAATATGAATCCTGATTACGAGTATATGTTCTGGTGTGAGAAAACAATAAGAGAAAAGTTAAATATTAGTAGGGACTACATTAAAAAGATAAATCATCACCAAGAAATATGGGGTAAGGCAGATTTATACAGGTGGTTTATCTTGGAGAAATATGGAGGTATATTTGTTGATGCTGATATGGTTTCAATACAACCATTAGATGATTTCTTACTTAATGAACCATTTTTCTGCTGGGAGAATGAGATGGCGAGACCTAATCTATGTGCTACGAGTATTCAAGCATATACACCAAATCATATCATACCACAGAAGGCGATTGAATGGATATTGAATAATGATATTCGTAGTGAGAAAGTAAAGGTTCAATCTTGGAAACTCGTGGGACCAGGATTACTCTCAAGAGTATTTCATTCATTAGAAGATAAATCAGTTGTAAAAGTATATCCATCATATTATTTCTTACCAGACCATCATTCAGGAATACAGTATAAAGGTCATGGAAAAGTGTATATGACACACGAGTGGGGGTCTACACGAAATAATTATAATGAGATTAATGTTATGAAGATACCTCCTCATCATACACGACCAAAGAAGAGCATAGATATCACAATACCTTCAGATACAAAATTAATTAAAGAAGTTATGAAAGGTATAAAACATTTGGACGGACATTTTAATATCAATATAAGTTGTGAAAAAGATATCAGTAAATATCTAAAATCTATGAGAAATGTAAGATATTTACAATCAACAGTAGATGATGAATTAATTTATTACGATGAGAATGATGAACTTATAGATCACAAGAATATAGAACATATAGAACAAGAACTTTGTGAAAAACATATCACAAAAGATGATGTAGTGTTAGAATTAGGCGCAAGGTATGGGACTATCTCTTGTTTAGTGAATAGAATTATTGATGATAAAAAAAATCATTATGTAGTTGAACCTGATAGTAAAGTGTGGTCTGCTCTTGAAGACAATATGAATATAAATAATTGTGATTTCAATATTATCAAGGGAGTGATTGGTAAAAATAAATATAAACTAGAAGGTCATGGATATGCTATGAGAACAACTACTGATAGTTCATATGGAACATCTCAAATAGATAATTATGATATTCCTGATGTAGAGTTCAATACATTGATTGCTGATTGCGAAGGATATTTAGAGATATTTTATAATGAGAATAAAAAGTTTTTTAATAATATTAATAAGATTATAATGGAATGTGATTGTCCTGATATCTGTGATTATGATAAATTATTGAAAGAGTTTAAGGGTCTTGGATTTACAATTAGAGAACATATATTTAAATACGGATTAGATTTTTATGCTCTAGAAAAGGATAAATATGATAAGTATGAGATACTAGATAACAATCGCGAAGTTAAACGACAATAAATAAAATGTAAGTATAATATATGATACATCCATCCCATTCAAGAAAAGATTTAATAGAGGTCTGCGAAGTATTCAATATTGAATTAGAAGATTTGTATGATTTACCAAAGATATCTTTAGTGTCGCTTTTAGAAGCAGAATTAGAAGGGGTAGATGAAATAGAACCTGAATACGAATACTATTTTGTTGATGATATAGAAGGGTTAAAAAGATATCTTTTAGAACCGAACCAAACCAAGAACATTACAATAGCAACAAAAGAGAAAGTAATAAAAGATAGTAGAAGATTAGTAGCATACTGTCAGTCAGGTTACGAAATATTCCCTCACTTCCAATCTAAGGAAGAAGTATATGAATGTGCTAAGATAGTCGCTCAACATTGTGATATATCTACATGTAGACGAGCAATAAAATTAATTAATGAAGATAGGTCAATGCCTAATAAAATAGAAGCAGTAATCTCTAATAGAGTGAGAAAACAATTAGAACGCAGAGAAATAGTGAAGAAGAGAACAAGGGGTCAGTTCAGAACTCGCTTGGGAAACTTCCGTGTCACATTTGAATAATTTAAATTATAATATAAATATTTTATTTTATAATTTAAATATGCCTACTAATAAAGAGAAGTTTAACAAGAAATATGGATTTCCAAAAGATTCTCCACACAGCAAAGCAGAGATTTCAAGACTTACTGGTATCTCTCGTAGCATTCTTAATGACGTATATGATAGAGGGAAAGGGGCGAGGCGAAGTAATCCTGAGTCAGTTAGAAGTGCTGCTACAGGAAAAAAAGTTGGAGGAAGAAGTCTCAAAGGAAAAATGAGTGCGGAACAATGGGGAATGGGTAGGATTTACTCATTCGTTATGAAACAACCAGGAACATGGGGGCGTGCTGATAAAGACCTCGCTGATAAAGTAAGAGCAAAGAAAGTTAAAAAGAAGAAATAAAATATCTGTATTAATAAATGGATTTGCCCGAAGTATCTATCCTGACTCCTGTATATGATAGAAAGAAGTTTTTACCTCTTATGATATCTAATATGATAAATATACGATATCCTAAAAATAAATTAGAATGGGTTATACTTGACTCATGGTCTAAGGATGGGAAAGCATCTGAACCTCTGTTTAAGTCAGAAGAAGAGATTAAACATTACAGTAGAGTAATATCTATTAATATAAAATATGTTTACAGACCCGAAGGATTATCAATAGGTAAGAAGAGAAATATGTTAGTGAAAGAAGCAGGATATAAATATTGTATTAATATGGATTCTGATGATATCTATTTACCTCATTATATATATTATTCTGTTACAGGATTAATTAAAAATAAAAAGCAGTGCTGTGGTTCTCCACAAATGCTTTTCTTGTATCCTAATGATAACTATAAGGTAACAGGAATCAGTTGTCCTGCTCTCCGACAGATTCATGAAGCATCAATGTGTCATACTAAAAAGCATCATAAACGCATGGGAGGTTATGCTACTAACTCACAGGGTGAAGGTGCTAAGATGGTAGATGGGTGTGATGAAAAGTTCTTTCTGAAAACAGATATTACAAAATGTATGATATGTGTCTGTCACGATAATAATACAGTGGGTAAAGAAGGATTTAATAGAAATGATATTACATTGAATGATGTGAAACTGGATGAACTACCCCAGATGAAAGTTGTAAAAGAAATCTTTTCATAACCAACATTTATCATATAAATCTTTTAACCCATCATATTTATTTTTCCAATTATCTCTTTCTCTTTCTAATTGAGATATTCTTCTCTCAAGAACTTCCATTTGGACTACTCTATCAAGGATATCTTTTACAACCTTTTCAACTTCATCTATTTTTTTTTCTTGAGGCATTTTAATATTTTCATACATTATAATATAGATGGACGAAAAAATACAAAAAGATATCTTCAATATACTAAAAAAAGATAATAGATATGATTTAATTGCTGTATTGATTACAATCTTTGAAGAGATGGATAGTGATTATGAACCATTCTCAGAGGATGAACCAGATGAAGAGTTTAATGAACTAGGTGCTATACCTGAAGACCCATCATACTGTATATCAGACGAGGGATTTCATTATCTCAGTTAGAACACTTATCCATTTTATCTCTAAGATATAATACAAAACTCATACGACCTTCACCAATGATGGGATTATTACAATGTGCCTCGTGGGGATTGAATAGTAATAGGTCTCCTTGTTCTATATTAATAGCAATATGATACTCTGGGAATATAAGTTCACCTCCTCTATATTCCCCACACTTCTTTACTGTAAATGCTGTGAGACCATCTTTACAGTCTCCTTTGTCTCTATGACATGCTGTTCTGAAATCCATATTAATAGTTAATGTAGAAAAGTTTGTATCAGGTATCACATAATCTTGAGGACATCTTTTATACCTTTCATATTGATTTAACCATTTATCTGGAACATAAGAAAAGTATTCATCACTTATGTGTTTACATAATGGAAATATAGAATGATATGCTTCAAGATTATTCTTAGTCCAGTGAGTTAATCTACACGGATGCTGTGGATTCTTATCAAACCCTCCTACACTCTGTGATGTTACTGAGTTACTTCTTTGTCTCTTTGATATTCTACCATCTTCATACTTGAAGTATGTAGAGTGTTTTTCGTGATACTCTGATAATGGATTACCATTTTTATCACATGGACATAATGGTTTCTTAGTCCAAGTCTCCATGCCTCTCCTAAGACCTTTAGCAGTGACTTTGCCTCCTGCCGAACCTCTGTTATACGATAATGATTGCGAGTGTTTAATCAACTTAGCATCAATCTTGTATAGTTCATCTGGAATCCTTTTCTTCTTGAATGAGAATATTAATACACCAGTATTCTGATCATACATATCACAATCTTCATTTATAATTTTATCTACTTTGTAGAAGTCTCCTATTACAGCATTATCTATTTTAGGTGAGTATAATTCCATATATTATATGAAAGATATCTTTTTACAACATTTAATTTACAAAATGTGGTAGAATAAAAAAATAATTTATGAAAAGGTATGGTTACAAACTTAATCTAAAAGGTGTCTAAAAGATGTCCTCTATCTACAACCCATTGGCGACCACTCTACCAATACAAAGTTCTCCTAGACCTGTTTCTATCTCGCCCAGCGAAGCATTTACTTCATCAGCATTCTGAACTTGAAGTTTCGCCAAGTCCTTACCCATCTCTAGACTAAATACCTTTTTCTCCTTGAGAGCAAGTGCCTGAGCCTCTGTTGCCCTCTGACAAGTGTGACTGTTCCTATGCCCCTTGAGATACCACGACGTAGTCATACACCTCTTACATAGCGGACACATCTTCATAGTGAGGTCTTCCTTGTCATTTGCCCGAATGATTTTCTCTGCCTCTGAGAGTTTATCACCCATTGCCTTATCCCTGTGAGTAGTCCACCTCTTCTCCTTGATGATTTTAGTTTCTTCGTAGTCACAGACCGCCATCATCTCAGTCATACAACTGAACAGATTGAGATTGTCATCTGGATTGGCGACGATGTCGTTGATTTGGTTCATCACATCCTCGGGAATAGAATCCTGATTCTCCATCAGAACACTCTGTAGTTGAAAGAATGCCTGTAGTGTCTTCTTCGGTGTAGTGGTCTTGATTCTGTCAATCTCTGCCTTGATTCTGGAGTTGCCCTTCTTGGTCTCTTCATCCTTTCTCCATTGTTTCCTTTCTGCTTCAATCTTCTGTCGGAGTGATTGTTTGCCCTGCTCATCAAAGATGGCGAGAACCTTCTCCTCTGTGCTACTGCGGATGATATTGTGATTGATAGTTTCCATCGTTCCTACTTTTGTTGCTTAATATATTTTGTAGTTTTGTCCTTATATAGTTTTGTAGAGTCTTTTTTACGCAAGGCGGCGACCTACCTCACAAGATTGTGAAGCGGTCGCAATTTACTGTATGGGGTTACCTTTCTAAAAGTTTCAAATATTTTGTTTGGATTAATCAAGAGGACTTTACAAGTTGATTATACTGTTCTTCGCATTTTCCCATTTACCTGTGAGTCTTGGAAGATTACCATATTCCATCAGAGATAATCCATTAATCATTTTGCTGTAGTTCTTCATCAGATATTCAAGAGGTGGTAGGGTCTTCTCGCTATACACTTTGTGATTCAAGATTTTGTAGGTCTTCATTGTGTCTGAACCTCTGCCTTCAAGCATCTCTCGGGGTAATACATATGTAGTCCTCTGCGAGTTATCAATGACAAAGTCTCCATCGTATACAACACAGTGAAATATCTTGTTTCCAGATTGTTTATATTTTACATATTGACACACGAGTCTCAGATGTGGATTGTTCTTGACGAGTTTCTTGAATAGAGCATAATTCTTCTCAACACAGTCTCCATGACCGTGTTTATCCCAGTATCTCTGGAACTCCGCCATCCCCTGTTTATTTTTGTGATAATAGTAGATTGGTTCAGTCAGGGGACCACCAATATTCTCGTCGCGTCCATCATACTTGAACTCGTAGATACAATCCATCTCTATTTGCTATGTGGGGTTACCTTTCTAAGCAAATCAATTTTATGTTTTTAGGCACTTTTTTACGTGAGGCGGCGACCTACCTCACAAGATTGTGAAGCGGTCGCAATATATAAAGTTTATGTTTTTTGTCTATGTATGTTATCTGTAATTATCTAGTCCACAAGTAGCAAGTCTCAACACCATTCTTACATAGACCTACCTCCTTGAACTCTAACTTATTTAGAAGAGCAATCATGTGTGGGTTCTTAGTGTCAACATACATACGATCGTATTCTTCATCACTCCTGAGTCCTTTGATGACCTGTGTAGCGTAACCCTTCTTGCGATATCCTGGTTTGATGAAGATATACTTTAACTCGGTTTTACCTATGTCATCTGTGTAGACTCCGAAGACGAAGAACCCTACCTTGTTACCTGTCTTGAGGTCTGTGATAATACGATAGTTATTTACACAATTGGGGCAATACAAGATAGGTGATACCTCAACGAGGATTTCTGAGATCATACACCAAGTGTATTCCCACTTATACTTCTTCGCCATCCTGATGATTTCTATTTGGTCTTTGTCCTTGATCTTGTGCTTCTGTAGTTCGTAGTTGTTCTCAATCATTTGCTCCGATGTCATACCTGTCAGGTATTGGACTGCTTGAGCGAACATCTTGATTTCCAAGTTCTCTCTATTTGCTGTGTGGGGTTACCTTTCTAAACTATTCAATTTTTTTTTGTTTTTGTGAATTAAGAGGACAATTAATTCAAGACCTTTTTTACGTGAGGCGGCGACCTACCTCACAAGATTGTGAAGCGGTCGCATTATAAAGTTTATGTTTTTTGTCTATTTATATACCTAACTAATCAACAAGGATTTACCACGAATAATTCTCCAGAGCACTCTGTTTTATCTTGGTCTTCTTCATTAACTCTTGAGCAACAGAATCTCTCTTATTCGTTTCCTCATAATCTTTCTGTTTATCCCCTGTGGTAGGGATTTTTACTTCTACACAATCAGCACTGATGTCTTTCTTTTTACCAAGATAAATCATAACATACATATCATCTCCATCACAGAAATACATTTGTTTCTCCTTCTCTTCGCGAGACTTCCTCATTACGATATCCAGATAGGATAGAAGTCCATGAGAGTCTTTAATAAACTTAACTAGTCTGTCGTAATCTGTGCCGGTCAAGTCCTTGTGTAGTTTGTTGAACGGGGCATCGGGGTCGTGCTTTGTTCCAAGAAGTTCATTGGAGATATGTGCTAGGAACTTGTTTGACTTATGTATCTCATCTCGCCAACCTTTCGCCGTCTTATTCAACCCGCACGCCTTATCCAGTGCTGACTTCAACAACGCGGCGAGGTCTCTGTTCTGCTCTTTCAATCCAGATAACTTATCCAATTCATCCTCAAAACGATCTCTGTCCTCCTTGATGTCTTCACACAACTTGATTGACTGATTCAATGTCTTAGAGAGTTCCTGTTTCTCCTCTTTGATTTCAGATAACTTATCCATTTGCTTCTCCATATTACTTATCTTGTTCCTGAGACCGATGATTTGCCCCTTCAACTTCTTCACCTCACCAGAACGAGACTCTGATAGTTCAATTGCCTCCACGACCACTGGAGCAATACTCACGGGTATGCTGTCAACCACAGTGAGGTCTCTGTGAAGATTCCTCTGGCGATTTGCGTGAGCGGTGTTTGACTGGCGACGGCGTCCGTTCGGCATCTTGTTTCCAAGTGTTCTCTATTTGCTATGTGGGGTTACCTTTCTAGATGTTTCAAAGTTGTAATATTTAGTGGTTTTTAATCAAGAGGACTTTCCAAGTGCTCTCTATTTGCTATGTGGGTTCTACTTTCTAAACAAATCAATGTTAAAATATTCCAGAAGTTGAGAGGAAAATGTTGTAGTTTCTTGTAGTCTTTGGGTTAACCTTTCTAGAAGTTTCAAATATTTTGTATTTTTTAGTCAAGAGGAGAATTAATTCAAGAGGATGTCTTTGTCTTTGTTTGTAGTATGGGGTGTGCTTTCTAAAAG
>WLWF01000881.1_pt1 | contig 27286 bp, 30 predicted proteins | sample 6718331 | NCBI WGS metagenome assembly WLWF01 (sample SAMN12718692, study PRJNA515312) | sponge metagenome | isolation source: marine sponge | host: Mycale hentscheli | place: New Zealand: South Island, Marlborough, Capsize Point | collected 2003-05-01
ACATTGGCCGCCATGATACTGCCGACACAAATGTTGCTAATGATAAACCTGTAATCGGCATTGACCGAGGCACAGGCGACATCACCTTCTACGAGGCGGACGGCACCACAGCCTCTTTTGTGTATGACGCTGATGGGCCACTTGTTATTAACAGCGGAAGTGAGGCGGCTAAAGATTTCCAAATTAAATCTTCTAGTAAAACACATATGCTTTTTGTGGATGCTGGTGAAGATCGAGTTGGAATTAATGAATCTGCGCCTAGCTATACTTTAGATGTGGGGGAAAGTTCAACAGGGAACTTGGTTGCTGCACGACTGCATAACAAGAATACAACTGATGGCAGCGGTGTTGCACTGAGGTTTGAAAACAGTGCGTTTAGTGGGGTAAATGAGGGCGAAATTCGCTACACCAACAACGGAACAAACAACAACAACAATATGTCGTTTCATGGTGAAATTGCGGGTGTTAATGGTTTAGTTCAGCTTGGTGCATTTGAAGGTGGCGGCGGTCAGTGGGTCACGCAGCGTGGGGCTGTTTTCAATAACAGCGGTATTAACTCCGACTTCCAAGTCAAATCCGAAAACGCCGATTACACGCTTTTCGTCGATGCTGCGGATGATGTTGTTAACATTAACACGTCTTCTGCGGGATTCAACACCGACACAAAACTACAAGTTCAGGGCAGGCTTCGCGTTGGGACGGGTATAGGCTCTGAAACTTCGGGTATGCAAACCCCTACGCAACCGACAATGATTTTGACTAAAGAGTCGAATAGTCCAAGTTCGGGGGAAGATAGAATATATGCCCTAGCTGCGCAAAACTCAGGTTATGCCGTTTCTGGTAATACTCCCCCAATGTCTATTTTGTTAGGGGGATGGCAAAACGGATCTTCTAGGTCGGGAGGAATTGAATTTGATCCCTCCGATCAAGGCTTATACGTTTTGGCGGGAGGCTCTCAATCTGGGTATGCATCTACTAACCGCATAGCAAAATTTACGCCGTCCTCTATTCTTTTTAATTTGGATAACGAAAACACTGATTTCCAAGTTAAGAGTAGCGGCGCCGATTACATGTTGTTTGTTGATGCGGGTGAGAACCGTATTGGTATAGGAGAGTCAAACCCTGATGAACCTTTACATTTGACTACAAGCGAATCTCAAAACGTAGTTAAAATTGAGTCTACAAATGCCGGATCAGATCATGGTCCTAACCTTCTTTTGTTCCGCAATAGTTCATCACCCGCAGATGACGATATGATTGGCCGTGTGAATATGAACGGCATGAATAGTGCAGGTGACGAACTCACATACGGTCAAATTTTAGTACAAATTAAAGACGTAACAGACGGTACAGAGGATGCCCGTCTGAAGTTAGGCGGTATGCAAGGCGGTACTTTTGTAAACTACTTTGATGCTCAAGTTAATGAAACAATCATTAACCAAGACGCTGTAAACCGTGACTTCAAAGTTAGGAGTGTAAACCAATCAAATATGTTGCTTGTGGATGCGGGTGCGGATACGGTTTATATCGGTACAAATAGTAACGTCTTCGGTTCTGCTGATAATTACGGCATGAACCTTTTTAATGGAGGAGTTGCAAATTTTTCTACCAACGATGCTTCTATTCACTACTGGAATATTGAAAATCTAAGCACTACTCGTGCGGTTGTTACGTTTTATGCAACTCGCAGTTCGGTTGGTAACATTTCAATCAGCACCTCTGGCACCACCTACAACACCACCTCAGATCGCCGCTTGAAGGATAACATCCAGCCTATTGCAGATGCCACGGACAAACTGATGGCTATGAACCCTGTTAGCCATAAATGGATTGCTGATCCAGAGGCAGATGCTGTTCACGGCTTTATCGCACAGGAAATGCAAGACATCATTCCAGAAGCTGTATCAGGTGATCCTGATGGCGAAGAGATGATGTCTATGGATTACGGACGCATAACGCCTGTTTTAGTAGCGGCGTTGCAGGATGCAACAAACGAAATTAAGGCACTGAAAAAGCGTGTCGCAGAATTGGAGGCAAAATAATGGGGTTTTTATCAGACACAGGGGTTAGTTTCTCCCCACAAATTACTTTAAGTCTGGTTGGTACTTTTAACGCAGGTACTTGGTATGATACTACAGTTCAGCGTCCAAGCCTAAATGATGGTATTTATATCATTACGGTGTACTTTGATACGGCAAACGCAGGTGCTTCCATGTATTCATGTCGATCTGCGACAGTGCCGTTTCATTGGCACTCAAGCGGCTCTAACTCGACTGCAGTGTCAACAATTAACAATGAGCAAGGGTTCATGGGCCATGCACCAAATGCTTTCACTCAATGGAACTCTGCGATGGAACTGCGCATCAAGCACAACTACAGCAACGTAAACTCTGGCAATCAGATTCTTCAGGTGAAATTTACCAACACCATGACGCTGACAGGCGCAAGTTCCAGAAATGTTACGTTATATTTTAGACGGTTTTCATAGGAGTTAATCATGCAAGTATACGTTTTATATAAAAACTCCGACAACTCAGTGGTGAGTTTTCTTCCTGACGATTTAGAGCAGTCAGATTTCGACGTTCACCTAAATCACCATGTAGGGTGCAGCCTGACGACGAATACGATTGAAAGCCCAGAGTATACGGAAGATGATCCCAGCACCGCCCTTATGCCACACCATGTTAGCATTACGGATGGCGTTGCTACGGTTTTGACTGGTGCTGCTTTGGTAGCGGCTAATGAAGCGCAAGAAGCACTTTTCGAATTAAACGACTTACGCAATGAGCGGAACAAGCGCATCGCAGAAACAGATTGGTGGGCAAACTCAGATTTAACTATGACTTCTGAACAAACAGCATACCGCCAAGCGTTACGAGACATCACTGACACTTATACGTCACTAGAAGATGTTGTCTGGCCTACAAAACCTTAACCCAACGCCATAAAGGAGAAACAAACAATGGCTATTACAACAACTTGGAGCGTCAATGACATGACGCATAAAGACTCAGACGGTGGTGTATTCCTCGTCTATTGGTCGCTAGTAGCAGCAAGTGACGGTGATCCCGTTTACACTGCCACAGAAGGCGGCAAACTACGCCTAACCCCTGATGCGTCAGACCCCGACTATATCCCATATGCTGACCTCACAGAAGCCACAGTATTGGGCTGGGTCTATAACAGCTTGATCGAAGGCGACGAAACCGCCGACGAAGCAAAGGCTCGTGTTGAAGCAGACCGTACAGCCAAAGTGCAGGGTCAGATTGACCGTGCGGCAAGCGACTCTTCAGGCGTACCTTGGGCCGCAGAATAACTTAACCCTAACCGAAAGGAGATCACGATGGCCGAGAAACAAACAAAAACCATTTCGATCAACGGAACTGACTACACTGAAGACCAACTTACAGATCAGCAGAAGGTTATGATTAATCATGTTGCTGACCTAGACCGTAAGATGGGTTCCGCTCAGTTTAATCTGGATCAACTGGCAGTCGGCAAGCAAGCCTTTATGGACATGCTGACAAAGTCTTTAGAAGAGCCAGCAAAGGAAGCTGCTGAATAATGGAAATGGACGCGCTTATTAATGTCGCTTTAACCGCAGCGATAGGTGGAATTGGGTGGTGGCTGAAGGCCCAACACAGCGAACTTGGGCGCGTTCAAATTCTCTTGAATAAAACAAGAGAAGAAATGGCGAAGGAATACGTCAACAAACTAGATGGCGCGTCAACTATGAGTCAGATTGTAGCGCGTTTTGATCGCTTGGAGGAAAAGATCGACCGTCTAATGGAGAGGTAAGGAGCCTTCCTATAGCATGATTGAAGTTTTGGCCCTAGCAGGAGCTGTCACTAAAATAGCAAGTGGCATTAGCTCCGCTGTTCAAGCTGGTAAAGACGTTAATAGTCTTATGCCGCATTTCGGAAAATTAGCAAAACTAGAAGCTGACATAGCTGTTGCGGAATCGGGCAAACACAAAGGGCCGTTGGGTCGTTTGACTTCTTCAGAAGAAGAAGGGTTCGCTATAGCGCAGGCTAAAATGGCCCACAAAGAAGCTATGGATACCCTTCGCAGCCATTGCCGACTATATGGTCCACCGGGCATGTGGGATCTTGTGGTGCGGGAGCAGGCTGAAGCTAGAAAACGTCAGAAAGACGCTTTGGAAGCACAAGCTGCTGCGAGAGATAGGTTGTTCTGGGGTATTTCTTTGTCTTTAGGAATTTTAATTTTTGTTGGTGGAACTGCCGCAATGATCTGGGGTGTAGATAAGTTGGCGAATGGGTGACATTATACCAGAATAAACTGGGGAAATACGTTGTATGTGACAAAGCTGGAAGAATTGTTATAATAACGCATCACCACGGCATAGCAAAAGCGTGGTTGGAGAAAGGAAAGCGTGATGACAACAAGGCTAGATAAATGGAAAGTTCTGCCGCGTCTGATGATGCTGGTGACAACCATTATGTATATACGCTGCTTAGAGTGGGCATTATCTCAACCTGACTTGTCGGTATCACAGGCGGGTCTAATATCAGTTGTAACTGGGGCTTTCACGGGAAGTTTCGGCATCTGGATGGGTAAGGAGTCTAAGTAATGTTACAAGCACTTATAGGTCCAGTGGCAAACCTCGCAGGCTCTTGGTTGCAAGGTAAAGCAGATAAGAACGCAGCTAATGCTGAGTTAAAGCTCACAGAAGCAAAAGCGAAAGCCCAGATATTATTATCAGAAAAAACAAGCGTTGCCGACTGGGAGCGCATCATGGCAGAGGGTGCTAAGTCTAGCTGGAAAGACGAATGGTTCGTTATTGTCCTGTCTATTCCGTTGATTTTAGCGTTTATTCCCGGTGCTGAAGGTTGGGTTGATCGTGGGTTTGAACAGCTTTCCAAAGCGCCCGACTGGTATTTTTACAGCCTTGGAATTGCAATTTCAGCCAGTTTCGGTGTGCGCGGGGCGCAGGCATTTTTTAAGAGGAAGTAACATGAGCGAGTTTAAGTTAAGTAGGCGCAGCCTTGATCGGCTTGAGGGTATTGATGACCGACTACAGGCGGTGATCAAGATGGCGATAACCATGACCAAGACAGACTTTGGGGTGGTTCAGGGCATGCGAACTATAGAGCAGCAAAAGGAACTGGTTGCCAAAGGTGCCAGCCAAACCATGAAATCTAAGCATCTTGAGGGTAAGGCTTTCGATATCATGGCGTTTATAAATGGCAGAGCAAGTTGGGAACTGTCTGTCTATGATGATCTTGCAGATGCAATCAAAGAAGCTGCAACGCAGCTTAACGTGCCTATTTGCTGGGGGGCCGCATGGGGTACACCCGATATGCCTTATCCTATGGACATTCGAAAATGGGAAGGCACAATGGAAGACGCTATGAATGCGTATATTGACCTTCGTAGATCGCAGGGGCGCAGGCCATTTATTGACGGTCCTCATTTTGAGCTTATAGATTAATTGTTCGGTTTATTTCAAAAAAAGAATAACTCGAACAATTGTTCATTATGTGTATAATCGCCCTAGTAGGAGATTGCTAATGCCGTTGACCAAACTTCAATTCAGACCCGGTATTAACCGTGAAACTACGTCTTATACCAACGAGGGTGGTTGGTTTGACATGGACAAGGTGCGATTTCGTTTCGGTTATCCTGAAAAGATTGGCGGTTGGATAAAGCAATCTGGTACTACTTTTTTAGGCACCTGTAGGGCGCTGCACCCGTGGATTGCGTTAGACGGCTCTAACTATCTAGGTGTTGGTACGCATCTCAAGTATTACATAAACGAAGGTGGTGGTTATAGCGACATTACACCACTTCGTGTTACAACTGCGGCTGGCGATGTAACATTTTCAGCTAGTGATAATGATCTTAATGGCGCTATTGACGCTATTCAAACGACGATAACGCTCACCTCGACCTCTGGTTTCCCAACTTCTGGTCGTATTAAGATCGAAGACGAAATAATAACTTATGCTCTTGTTTCTGGAAGCACCTTAACTGGGTGTGTAAGAGGGGTAAATGATACTACAGCAGCATCTCATGCAGATGCTCAAGCAGTTTTATGCGCGACATTAATAGTTACCGATGCAAATCACGAGGCTTTAGAAAATGATTTTGTAACATTTTCAGGAGCAGCTACACTTGGGGGCAACATTACAGCAGATGTTTTGAACCAAGAATATCAAATAACGGCTATAATAAACGATAACAGTTATCAAGTAGAGGCTCGCACTGTAAGCGCGATTTCAAGCATTACGACCACAACGGGTCTTAACCCCACATATGTTTTTGCATCATCATCAGATAGCGGAAACGGTGGTGGTTCTATTGTTGGCGCATACCAGATTAATACTGGGCTTGATACCACTATCGTTGGTAACGGATGGGGCGCTGGCACTTGGGGTAGGGCAGGATGGGGTAAAAGCACAACTTTAACTGCATCTGGTCAAACGCTTCGCATATGGTCACACGATAACTTCGGTGAGGACCTAATAATTAACGTGCGAGACGGAGATATATTTTACTGGGACAGGACAAACGGGCTTGAGACTAGAGCGGTTGAGCTTGCGAGCTTGGCTGGAGCAAATACTGTTCCAACAGTTGCGAAGCAAGTTTTGGTTTCTGATCGTGATCGGCATGTGATTGCTTTTGGATGCGATTCAGAAACAAATCCGGGTGTTCAAGACCCTTTGCTTATACGCTTTTCTGATCAAGAAAATATTACTCAATGGCAGTCTTTGACGGAAAACACTGCTGGTGATTTAAGAATTGGCTCAGGTTCTAAAATTGTAACAGCTATTGAAACAAGACAGCAGGTTCTCGTTTTTACAGACGTTTCAATGCATGCGATGCAGTTTCTAGGACCGCCTTTTACATTTGGCATTAATGAAATATCAACGAACATTACGATTGCCAGCCCACTTTCAGCAATCGCTGTTGAAGATAATGTATTCTGGATGGGCGCTGAAGAGTTTTATGTTTACGCGGGGGCGGTACAAAGGCTTCCTTGCTCCGTTCGTGATTATGTATTTAGCAATATAAATAACGATCAGTTGGAAAAGGTAACTGCATCCACAAATACAGCGTTTTCTGAAGTCACATGGTTTTATCCTTCTAGTTCAAGTAACGAAAACGACAGCTATGTAACATACAACTATCAACAAAAGGTTTGGTATTACGGAACTTTAGCTCGCACCGTTTGGCTAGATCGCGGCGTAAACGCAGAGCCGATAGCCGCTTCATCAGATCATTACTTGTATTTACATGAAATCGGCTTTGATGATGGAAGCACATCTCCTGCGAGCGCCATTACATCATACATCGAAAGTAGCCAAATGGATTTGGGCGAAGGCGAACAATTTGTATTCATGAAGAGATTGATCCCAGATATGACGTTTAGGGACTCCTCTAATCCCACACCTAGCGCCACTATGACCTTAAAAGTTCGAAATTTTCCCGGTGGAAATTACCTGCAAAGTGATTCTGGCTCTGTGGCAAAAACCGCGTCTGTCCCGGTAGAACAGTTTACAGACCAAATATTTGTTCGGCTTAGGGGTAGATCGTTTGCCTTTAGAATAGAATCTGACGATACTGGAATAGCTTGGAGGCTCGGCTCACCAAGAGTGGAAGTCCGACCTGACGGGAGAAGATAATGTCGAGGAATTTAAACCTCCCATTCTTCCCGATACCTCCAGATGAGTATAGCAGAGAATACTTTGCAGAAGTTTTGCGGTCTTACTCCACTTACCTGCAAAACATACAAAATCCCGGCGAAGGTCGTAATACTTTTACAGTATTTACAGCATTGCAAACAGATGACAGCGGCTTAGAGAATGGCGCAGTATTTAATCACGGAGGGCAACTTCGCGTTCCCGTGACGCATTCCCCGTATGTGAGGGGGTCGCAAGCAACAGGAGGAGTTGGTTCAGTGACGGTGACAACATCATGAACGATAATATAATTACGATGCCAGATGGGTCTACATGGCGACCTTCAAGCAGCACAGATACAGTGCATTGTGTGAACTGCGATAACGCGGTTGATACCCCAGAAGAAGTTGCTAGTTATCCTGATGGCAACTGTCCCAACTGCGGTGAGAGTTGGACAGGAACAGAAAAAAGAAGTACAAATATTCGAGTTACGTCTCCAGAAGCTATTTCTGGTAGTACACTCTAGTATTTTTAAGGAACATTTGGTAACTTAATGGCATAAGTCACGAGGTTTAATATGCAAGGCATGTCACAATACGGTAGAAACGGTGATACAATGATGGCGCACGTTGCTCCGGGCGAGATGGTTGTGCCACAAGAAGTATTGCAAAGTAACCCTCAAGTTGCTCGCGGTTTGGGTATGGCATTCGCGGATGCTGGCGCTGATCCATTGCGTTATACCGTAGGTTCTGGACAGAACAGCATCAACCCTGTGACTGGTGAGCCTGAGTTTTTCTTAGGCGATTTGTTGAAAAAGGGTTTAAAATACGGCAGTAAACTTATGAGTGGCGGCGGCGGTAGCTTTCTTAGCAATCCTATCGTGCAAGGTGCTATAAGTAATGTGGCATTGCAGGCGCTTAGTGGAGGCAAGCCATCGTTGCGAGATGCTTTAATTGGCGGCGTGGCTGGTGGGGGCTTAGGATACTTGTCAGGCGGTGATTCTGGTCTTGGCGCTTTATTTGGAATGGATACGGAAAGTGTAGGCAAAATAGCCTCTGGTTCTACAAATCCTTTAGCTGAGGGTGCTAAAGGGGCTTTAAAATCATCTGATGCTTTAGCAAATGCGCTTGATTCAGGGAAGGTGAAGCGAGGTGAAAACCTCATGGGCATAGGTGAACTGCTTGGTACCAACCCAAATGAGGGGCTTGGTCGTATATTAAATACACCAATTGGTGAGTCTTTAGCATTTGGCCTTGGGTCTAAAGTATTTGATATGCTATTCCCGCCAGACGATACAGAAACAGACGAAGAGGCCGCGGCCCGTAGATTTAACGAAAGCTACGCGGAGCGTAGAAGAAATCCAAATCGCCTTATGTTGGCTAATACAAGGCGACCGTCAGGCACAGCGCAACAAATCGAACAATATCTTGCAAACAACCCATCCCCAGATTCTAGCTTTATTGAGCTAAATAAAGGTGGTCCAACTTTCTTCCCGCGAAGAGATGGTGGGATTATGCCAGAAGAAGGTTCAGGAACTAAAGATGATGTCCCAGCAATGTTAACTGCTGGAGAGTTCGTCATGACCCGTGATGCTGTTAAAGGCGCTGGAAACGGCGACTTAAATCAAGGCATTAATCAAATGTACGGCATGATGGATAAGCTGGAGAGGAAAGCCTAATGTCAGACAGCACACAAACGGTAATACAGCAACGTCCGGGGTATATTGAGGATATTGATGAGGCGTTGCTCGCCAAATACTTTGGTAATCCCCTTGCAGCAGGCGATAGTTACACCGATCCAGCAACAGGTGAGACGCGAGTTTTAGAAGAAGGTGATCCGTTAATTGGTCAGCTTACAGGTGGTATGGTCGATGATCCATCCATCTTTAACATTCCAGATTATGTTCAAGCAGGCGAACAAAGAATTGACCCTGAAACTGGTGAAGTTGTTGATGTCAGCCTAACTCCCGGCGCGACTAACATTCAAGATGCGGTAGCCGCAACATTCGCAACAGAGCAAGGCCGTGACGATTTTATGGGTCGTTACGATCCATATTTCTTTGACGAAACCGACACACCTAGATATCTACCCGATGCGGCGAGTGCGCTTGAAACTGGTCAGACAAATATAGGGAAGGCTCTTACAGATTACTTCCCAGACGCAAAAACGTACCTTGAGGGCGGTCGTGGCAGCACCGATGCAAAGAGCATTTACGATACCGCATTATCAGGTGTTCGTGACGATATTGGAAAAGGCACTCAGACTTTTGATGCAAAAGCTCGTGCTGATTCCCTTCTTAGCGGTGCGCAAACTGCTGTGGAAGGTGGCCTTGGTCAGTACAATGTAGACGAATCCAGATTTGATGAAGGTCGTGGCCTCATGCGTGGTGCGCAGGGCGAATATTCTCAAAGTGGCGGTTTAGGCGAAGCTCGTGATGCTTTGTCTTCGGCGGCTGGCGGTGAGTTCGGCGCTCGTGACGCATTTGAGCGTGGTACAGGTCGTGCATTTGAATTGGCAGAGCAGGGACTTGGTAAGTTTGACCCATCTTCTGCTGCTGATGCTTTTATGGACCCTTACCAGTCTAAAGTAATTGACTCCGCAATGGAGAGAATTGCTCGTGAAGGTGCTAAAGCTAGAAATCAAGAAGCTGCTCGTGCTGTGGGTGCTGGCGCATTTGGCGGTTCTCGTGCAGGCGTTCAGATAGCAGAAACCCAAAGAGCGCAAGAAGAAGCTCGTGCAGGAACAATCGCAAACTTAATGTCTAAAGGCTATGATAAGTCGATGGCTAATGCGATGGCTACAGATGAAGCGGCGCGGAAACGTGCTTTACAAGCATCTGGGCTTACAGGGCAGTTAGGCGCAACAGGCGCAAGTCTTGAGTCCAGATCATTTGAAGACGCTGCTAAACGTGGCCTAGCAGCCGCAACAACTTCTGCTGGTCTTTCTCAAACTGAAGAGCAGTTGCGCCAGAAAGCGTTCGAAGATGGAAAGGCGAGAGGCTTAACGGGTGCGCAGCTTGCAAACTCTGTAGCCGATACAATGAATAGGCTTGGCATGTCTGCATATGAAAGCGGTCAGAAGCGACAAATTGCCGCAGGTCAGGAGCTAGGTAGGCTTGGCACAACTCAGCTAGGAGCGGAGTCTCAGGCATTTGAGTCTGGCGAAGATCGTATGCTTAAAGCTGCTGACATGTATCGCAGCATGGGGCTATCTAGCGCGGAAGCGCAAGCTCGTGCCGCGGAGGACGAAAAGAAGCGCAGCCTAGAGGCAGGACGCCTTACGGGTGGTCTTGGTCAAACCTATGGTCAAATGGGTGCTGCGCAGGCTGATATTGGTCAGGCATATGGTCAATTGGCTGGAACTGCCGCTGATATTGGTCGTGTTTATGCTGGAATGCAGCCTGCCGATATGGGCTTCATGTATGAACTTGGTGGCAAGGAGCGTGCCTATGCTCAACAGCTTGAAGACATGCGCCGCAAAAATGTTCTTAATACAACCCAGCAAGCATTAGCTCCATATAGCTACGGTCAAACATTCTTGACAGGCTCCCCATCTGCATCAATGTACGGTGAGTTTACGAGCACACCACAAACAACCCCAGACCCGTTTATGCAAGGAGTTGGAATGTACACCAACATGCAGGGCATTAACCAATTGGCAGGGTAAGAGGCAAACATGGCTGATCCTTTAACAGACGCTTACGAACGAGAAATCCAAAGACGCACCGCTCCTTTAACTAAAGGTCAACAGATTTCTCAAGGAATTGGAGACTTTGCAGACAGGATGCTTCCTCCTGCGGGAATTTCTCCGTTTCAATATTACCCTATGCTTGCCGCTGAAAAAATGGCATCTGGAGTAACTGATTATTTAGAATCTCCAAGTGATTTTGTAGAAGGCGTTCGATCAGGAGCCATAAAAGAAAACGATCCGCGGTTAGCTGGCGTTGATCTTGTGGATATTTTTGATGATGATCCTACTTTGGGTGTGCCAGATTTTGTTCCAGATGATTATGAGGCTGGAGAGATATTTAAGTTTGATCCAACTGGAGAGGGTAAATCAAAAAGTGTTTCAGATGCAATGGACCTACAAGCAGAAATCGACAAGCTGGGAACTGTTGGTGGTCGGGGTGAAATGGTTGAGGGTCCAACTGAAAGAGCGGATTTCCTAGAAAAACAACGCGGTCTTGCAGCAGAAGAATTTAGACTGAAGGAAAAACAACTTGTAGATAGCCAAGGTGGTTTAAACTCTATGAGTGTGGCTGATTCAACCGCAGCTAAACAAGACGCAGCCGAACAATTGTTCGCTGCATCTATGGAAGATTTTATTAGCGGTGTTCGTGGAAAAGGTCCTGAAACCAATGAAGTTCGTACTTTAAAAGATTATAAAGATGAGTTTTTTAAAGCCACAGGCATAAAAGCCCCCGGAAAAATAAATGCTGGTGCGGCGCTTATGGCGGCTGGTACAGCCATGATGAACAACCAAATGGGCGGCAAAGGCTTTAGTGGCATGATGACAACTTTGGGGGGCGGGTTTGAAGCTGCGTTGCCTGAGTTGATTAAAGCTCGTGAGAAAGTTGACTTGGAAAGCAGAGCGGCTGGCAAGTACGCTTTGGAGATGCGCAATGCAGATGAAGCAACCGCAAGATCCGCTAAAGAAAAAGCTATGGAGCGTTCAGATTATTTCATCGTTCCAAAATCTAATGATGTTAAAGGATTCTTAGCTGGTGTTGGTGAGGGTAAAGGCAAGCTGGAATCGTTAAGTAAGTATGAACTTAACGCTTTGCGAAATGACCCTAAGTTCAGAGAACAGTTTGACGTATTGCCCGGATCAATGTGGGGGTCAATTGTTTCTGAAGCAATGAAAACGCCAGAAGCAAAAGATAAGTGGCTAACACAAGGTCGTTCTGTTAATTTAATCAAAGGTAATGACGATAATCTGTTTCAGATTGAAGTCTTTGACGCCAACCCAAATACAAATCCCGGTGGCGGTACTATAGCCGCAAACGATGGGCAAAGGCAATATGAGGCTCTTGCTCGTATGGCGCGTGATGTTGAGAAATCAAAACAAAAGTTTGTTGATCTTGGGGCTTTGAATAAAGGCACTAATATTTTTCGTTATAGCTTGGACAGTTTAAATGGTTTGTCATCTGCGTTCGGTGTTAAATTTGGAGAAGATGTACCTCCAACGCAACAAATGAAAATGATTCTAGGAAAATTAGAGGCTCAAGAAGCGCCATCAATTTTAGGAGAAGCAGGAAAAACTATTTCTGATGCAGACCGTCTAAGGGTTACAAAAATAATCGGTGAAATCACTCCGACAACAGACGCTCGTGAATTGGGTGTTAAGTTTCAAAATCTATTTAATGATATTGTTTTGGGTGCGGAAAATGACATAAGAGGTGCGCTTTCAACATTAAATAGATATACCAATCGAAACATTGGCGCGTCTTTAGGAGAAGGTGAATTATCCGAAGACGAACAAAAAGAGCTTAAAATTGGGTTAGAGAGTATAGGAGCTTTATAATGGATGAGCGCAACCAGCTTACTCTTTTGCGAGGATTAAAATCAGGGGCATTCAGCGATAGGCAAAAACTAGATGCTTTGCGAGCTTTAAAAGGAAATGCAGAAAATAATGAAGTCGCGGATTTAATAGCTTCCCTTTCTTTTGCCACCTTAAATAAACAAAAAACTCTTAATGAACTGGTTGATGAACGCCAAGGGCGTGACCGCGAAATGTTCGATTACTCAACAGGCGCAGACGGCAAGCTCCGTTCTTTGATGTCGTTTGGCGAAACAGAAGGTGATCGTGAGGCCATCTTATCAAGGCTGGTGGGAGAAGACGGCTATGTGCGTGATCCATCAGGTCAGCTTGCTTTAACGCAATCTGGTCAAGAAGCTCGCGGCATGGAGCCTATCGGCAAGAACCTCATTATCGAAGATGAGGGTTTTAGCATGCGAGACTTCTCTGACTTCGCGGGGATTGCTCCAGAAACTGTTGGCTCTATAGCAGGCGCTATAATCGGTGGTGGTCCATCATTCGGGCTTGGTGCTGTAGCTGGTGCAGGCGCTGGTGCAGCGGCTGGTCAGGCATTAGAAGAGGCCCTTGAGTCGTTCTTTGGTGTGCAGACCCAAGACTTGGGTGAAGTCGCTCGTGACGTAGCCATAGAGGGCGCTATCGGCGCTGGTGGTGAAGTGTTAGGCGCAGCGATTATCGGCGCTGGACGGGGCATAATAGGCGCTGGCAAGAACGTAGCAGGCCGCGTTGGTGGCAGAAGCCCAGCGGAGCAATTAGCTGATGAGCGTTTAGTTCGAATGGAGAGCCTTGTAGATCGTAACTATATCCCGTCTCTTGAGGCAATGGGCGCTCCAAAGCCATTTGCTTATGGTCAAAAGTTTGTTGAAAACGCAGGCAAAGTAACAGGTCGTATCGACAATAATACAAACCAAGCGTTGATCGACAAAGCAAAGTTTCTTGAGGGAATCAAAGGTGACGCCGCAAGTGAGCTAGGTGAGGATGTAGCTTGGTATGCTCCTTCCCAATTTGCAAAACTCAGAAAAGCTAGAAATGATGCACAGAAAGGCATTTTTAGCGCCGTAGATGATGCATTGGATTTAATGTCTTCGTCTTACGACAAGTCTGTTCCACTAAACACGCAGGCGTTAGGCAGCATAACAAAAGCATTTCAATCTGGGAACGATAACGCTGTTTCTAACTTTCGCGCTATAGATGACATGCTTAATCAAATTCAAACTCCTGTAACTAATGCGAGCGGCAGGCAAGTTATGAAGACGGGAGGGCAGCTAGATATATTTGATGTAAATCCGATAAAGAATCAACTTACAGATTACATGAACGAGATGCGTAATTTAGCTGATCCTGCGGTTGACGCCGCAGATATATTCTTGCGCGGAACATCCAACCGCGGCGCAACATTTAACGAGATGGCTATCTTGCGTAAGCAAATAAATGACAGCCTTTATTTCGGCGGTAATGTCACTACCAAGGGCCGTAATATTTTAGATAAGGTGCGCAACCAAATTGATATGATGATGGATGCTGATACCATATTAGATGATATTAGAATAAATACAGCGGGTCTTCTTCCAGAAGAAAAAACTCTTCTTAAAGAAGCAGCGGCTCAACGTAAATTCGCCATGAACAATTACCGAGAGTTTAGGCAAAAATATGACAAGCTCGCTGACCTAAGCATCATTAGATCAGTTGATAACCTCCAAGATTTTGAGGGATATGGCGCAAGAGAAATCGCAGATAAGTTTTACGACAAGGTAATAAGGCCCGACTCTCCAGCGCGGCTTCAATCTGTTTTAGACGCCTCTGATAATCCTAACGCTTTAAATGATATGTTTGCTCGTAGGTATTTAGAAGATGGATTGGAAGTCGCAGGAAGAAGCGATGTGGACCCGGCTAAATTTGATGGTCGTAAGTTTTACAATCATGTTAAAAAACTAGGCGATACAGGTCGTGTTTTATTCGGAAATGAATGGGGGCAAGTTCAAAAAATTGCTAAAGAAATAAGCGGCGCTCACACACGCAAGGGTATTTCGATTGAAGATGTCCACAATGCTACTGACGCAGCGGGTGGTGAATCAAGCATAGTTCAGGCCATGCAAAACATGCTAGTCAAACAAAACGAACTTAGTGACGCTTTAAAAACCAGTGTAATTAAAAAGATTAACGCTGGTGAGTACGAAAACTATGACTCTGTTGTAAAGGCTTTAACAAACCCCAAACTCACTCAAGATGAAGTCATAAAAATAATGAGATTTTTTGATGATAATCCGCAAATGAAAGAAAACATGAAGAATGTTGTTTTGCAGGACATTTTGTCGGTTGTAGATGATCAGGTGTTTTCCAGCCCACAAGCAGCAAGGTCACTTAAAGACACTTTGTCGGGTTACAAGAGAGGCACACTGAGACAGATATTGGGGGAAGATTCTTCTGATGCCTTATATGGATTTGCAGACGATTTAGTTGATCTTGGAGATGTCGGAAAAGAAGGCTCAATCGCAGCGGGATCACTTTGGGCTAATATGTTTAAGCACCCAATAAACACACTTAGCTCAGTCGGAAAAATAAAAGTGTTTGCGAACGTGGTTGGAACTAGGGGTACTGCTCAAAGATACCTGCAATTTCGCCGTGCCGCAAACAATAATCCTGAAGGCCAATCACAAGCTATGATGAATATTCTAAACGAATCATTAGCTGAAGAAGGCGTAGACGTTGGAGCAGCAGCGTCCAGAGCGGGACGCATTGCCAAGCCTATTGTATCAGCAACTGCCCAAGGCAGCAGAGCATTTAAAAATGTTGCGCCTCGCGCTGCGGGACTTGGATCATATGAGCAGCCCGGTCAAAGCCGAACAAATGTTCGTCCATCCCCGGCATCCAGAATTCCAAGTATTGATGTTCCTGAAGTATCAATGCCGTCTGCACCCGCAGAACCTATGGGGCCAATTCAACTGTTGCAGAGAAACGTGCAGAGCGAAATTAGACAACGCGCACGCGAAAACCCAGCAGTGGCTGCAACACTACTGGGCGGTCTAGGTAACGCTGGATTTCTTTAATCTTCGATAACTGAAGCCAAGCCACCGATTCCAACACTGGAATCATAGGAACTTGGAGAACGATGGTTGGACTTGGCGTTGACACGCGCTTGAATATCCTCGTATGTTTCATCAATCATGCGTGCAAGCTGTCGCCCTATAGCACGATCTTCGTGCTCCGCGATGTAAACCAGCTTATCATACGCTTCAATAGAAACACCTACGGATTTGTATTTTCCGGGGTTTGGCATGGAGTCTCCTTCCCATAAATGACTTTCCCTACTGTATATAATCCCAAGCGGCGTGGGTCAAGACCCAAGTACGGAAACAAGAAAGTAACTGTGCAGGGAATCAAGTTCGATTCCAAGTGGGAATCTGAGCGGTATCTATATATAAAGAGTCTTGAGCTTGCAGGTAGGGTGCGCAACCTTGAGCTACAGGTGCGGTTCGCACTAGAAGTCAACGGTCAGAAGATTTGCACCTACATAGCAGACTTCCGATACGAAAAAGAAAATGCCAACGGCGATTGGGAAACAATCGTCGAAGACGCTAAGGGTGTTGAAACGCCTGAATTTAAGCTGAAAAAGAAGCTAATGAAGGCATGTCTAGGCATAGAAATATTTTTATCTAAAAAAAGTTATTGACACATCCCACTCCATGTGGGATATATGGGTTTCTAGAAAATTAAAGCGGAAGGAATCGACATGAACAGTCGTGAGCTATTCGAACGTCGAGACGAACTCAAGCACGTTATCAGCGAGATGCGCCTTGAACTCAAAGACGTTGAAGAACAACTATCTGACACTTTTCTACCAGTGGCGCGAGACGTATTGCGTGCCAATGGCAAAGACTTTGGTACTGCCCAAATCGCAGAAGGCAACCAAAGGCTCAAGGTCACTGTGGGCAAGAAGGTAACATGGGACCAAGAGAAACTGCGTGACACGCTTAACAATATGTCACCAGAAAATGCGCAACACTATGGCAAGCTGACGTTCGCCGTAGAAGAGCGCAAATTCACCGCGGCTCCTCCTGCAATCAAGGATGAGCTTGAAGAGTGCCGTACAGTGGAAATCGGCAGAATTACAGTAGAGGAAGTGGAATAATGGGTATCTTCGAACTATTGGAACTAAATCACGAAAGGATGATTAACGCGGCTAATCCGCTTGATCGTAAGCAGGTTCAATTCAACGCAGAAATCAATGCGGAAGAAATGAAGCAATTGCTTGAACTGAACTACAAAGGAAACCGCGATCTTAATCGCCAAACTTTCCGTAAGTACGTCAGAGCCATGAACCTTAACCGTTGGGTGTTAAACCCAGAGTCTTTGGTCTTTGCAAAAGAGAAAGGCTCATGGGTTCTTATCAATGGAAACCACAGGGGTAATGCTCAAGTGGAAACTGGCAAAGCCAATGCGTATTCTGTTTTTATTGTGCAATCCACAGATGTTTACAAAACTTTGGATCAAGGGAAAATTAGAACGGCAGCAGACATTATTGGAGTGCATACAAAAATCATTATGCCGATCCAATATTTATTGCGATCTGCATCTTTCATCTCTCACCCAATGGCTGACGATGTTCAAAATGTATTGCAAAGTCGTATTGGCGAGCTTCTGAGTGAGGTTGAATATGATATTAAGCCGCCTCGCAAAGCAGGTAGTGTGTGGAAACAAACTGGTTTCAAAGCTGCATATGTCATGGCTATCATGACGAACAGGGTAAGCTACGAAAAGGCATATGATATTTACGAAACCATTGTGAATAATGAAGTCAAAGAATGGCCTGATGTGTTCTTGCTTCTGTATCGGCAGGTTTTGGAAAAATCTATTTCCATTAACACCAGTGGCAGAAGCCTAGACAATGACTTTTTTATGCGCGGTGTCTTTGCGTTCGAAAACCATGAAGCGTCAGCAGATAGATTGGCAATTCACAATAGTTTTAGAAAGTCTGTTAAAGAAGACGTTTTTGAAATTATGAAAAACTTCATCCCTCAAGAAGAAAGGGAGGCCGCATAAATGGCTTTACAAATTATCACAGCCGATCAGCGGCTCGCTGAGAAAAAGGGTCACAAGATCGTGGTCTGTGGTGCAAGTGGTGTGGGTAAAACCACACTGGCTCGCACGCTCAACCCAGCGACTACGCTGTTCATGGATTTGGAAGCTGGCGATGCAGCTATCGAAAACTTTCCTATCGACGTTGTACGGCCCCGTACATGGGCTGAGTGCCGCGATCTAGCATGCTTCTTGGGTGGGCCAAACCCATCCCTGTCAGAAGATCAACCCTACAGCCAAGCGCATTACGAATATGTTGCGCAAGTATATGGCGATACGGAAGAGATTTGGCAGAAGTACGAAACGCTGTTCGTGGACTCAATCACAGTGGCAGGACGTTTGTGCTTTCAGTGGTGCTTACAGCAACCAGACTCACGCTCTGAGCGGTCTGGCAAACTAGATACGCGTGCAGCTTACGGCATGCACGGGCGCGAAATGATGGCGTGGCTAACCCACATCCAGCATATCCGCGAAAAGAATGTGATTTTCGTTGGAATCCTTGACGAAATCACTGACGATTATGGACGCAAGCAATATGGCCTCCAGATCGAAGGCAGCAAGACAGGGCGTGAATTGCCCGGAATTGTTGATGAAGTAATCACAATGGCAGTATTGTCAGGTGATCACGGTCAATACCGTGCATTCGTGTGTCAACCTCTGAACGAATGGGGCTACCCAGCTAAAGATCGTTCTGGTAGGCTTGATACACTTGAAGAGCCGCATCTTGGAAAGCTCATGGAAAAAATGAGCAGCGGTGATTCGCAAGCCGACAGGGAATTAACCTTTGTCGATCCTACAACTCAAACTTCTAGCGAAGGGGAAGCATAATGCTTAACTTAAATAATGTTCCGCAAGACCAAAATCCAACTCAAGAGTTTTCTCTTATCCCAAAAGGCACCGTTGTACGCGCTGTAATCGTCGTACAGATGGGGGATATTGAAATCCCAGAGTTTGGTCAGGGGTCTTTTTTCAAAAAGTCTATGAGCACTTCTGCGAAATGGGCAAACCTAGAGTTCACTATCATTGGTGGTCAGTTTGATCGTCGCAAGTTTTGGCACAGCATCTTTGTGGATGGTGACAAAATGGGTGATAGTGGCATGCCGCTCGCCAAAGAAATTGGCCTGCGCACGCTCAAGTCAATCGTTGAAAGCGCACGCGCTATCGACCCTGCTGACGTGTCGCCACAGGCACAGCAGAATCGTAATATCTCTGGCATGTTCGACTTGAACGGAATGGAGATTTGCGCTAAGATTGGCGTCAAGAAAGGTACGAACGGATATTCGGATAGCAACCAACTAATGGCTGCGCTGACTCCGAATCAAAGTGAGTATATTGCCCAAGGTCAGGCTCCTATGCAGCAAACACCAATCGCTGCACAAGGCGTCCAAGCGCAAGCTGCGACACAGGCTCCGCAAAATTCTGGCGCGGTTCCTGCATGGGCAAACAAGTAATCTAGCGGCAGGGCCATTCCGCGCCTGCTAGACCAAGGTTCGGGGGGCCTTGGGCCGCGAACCCCCCACACTATTCTAGCAAATAGGTACAATCATGTTATTAAGACCCTACCAAGAGGTAGCTGTCTCTGACGCGTGTAGCGCGTTGGATAAGCACAAGAACACACTCGTTGTAGCTCCAACAGGGGCAGGTAAAACAATCATGCTCTCCGCGCTCGTAGGCAAGCGCCACAAGCAGGGCAAAAGAGTTTTGATCGTGCAACACCGCGATGAGCTTGTTGATCAAAACAAGCAGAAGTTTGAGAAGGTAAACCCTCTCCTAACGACAAGCATCGTCAATGGCACAGTAAAGCATTGGAATGGCGAGGCCGTCTTCTCAATGGTGCAAACAATCTCCCGCGAACGCAATCTGCGTGACCGCCCCAAGTTTGATATGGTGGTGATTGATGAGGGCCACCATGCAGCGGCTCCCACATATCGAAAGGTGATCGACGCTGTACTGGAAGACAATGAGCATGCGGAAATCGTAGGCTTTACAGCCACTCCAAACCGCGGTGATGGCAAAGGATTGCGCGGCGTCTTTAACAACTGCTCTCACCAAATCGAAATCTCAAGCCTGATTAGCGAAGGCTTCCTTGTTCGCCCCAAAACATTTGTCATTGACCTTGGCCTTAATAGCCAATTGGACAATGTTACCAAGCGCGGCAAAGAATATGACATGGAAGAAGTCGCGGAAATCATGGATCACCAAATCATTAACGACAGAATTGTTCGGGAATGGAAGGAAAAAGCTGGTGATCGTAAAACTGTCGTATTCTGCTCCACAGTTAAACATGCCGAACATCTTTGCGATGCTTTCGTGGCAGATGGCGTAAAGGCAGATTACGTTACGGGAGAGACTGACAAAGCCGTAAGAGCGCAAATGCTGCACGATCTGGAGTTTGGTGACTTGCAGGTAGTCGTGAACGTAGCGGTGCTCACAGAAGGCTTTGACGCTCCCCCAGTATCATGCGTGATCCTAACAAGACCATGCTCGCAGAAAGGCACAATGGTTCAAATGATTGGGCGTGGGCTACGCATCATTGATCCAGAGATTTATCCCGACATTCTAAAGACTGATTGCATCGTCATGGACTTTGGCACCAGCGTTATTACGCACGGTAGCATTGATGACGCGGCTGACTTGGATGGCAGAGAAAAGTCACAAGAGGGCGAAGCGCCAACAAAGGTTTGCCCAGACTGCGAAGCCGAAGTGCATGCAAGGGTTAGAGAATGCCCGATCTGTGGTCATGTATTCCAATCGAAGGAAAAAAGCCAATTGGATTCTTTCGTTATGACAGAATACGATTTGCTGCAAATCTCGCCGTTCATGTGGATAGACCCATTTGGAAAAGGCTCTGTCATAATGGCAGGGGGCTTCAACGGCTTTTGCTTCGTAGCAAAACTCAACGATAAATATTGGGTAGCATTCGTTAAGCCAGCTAACGGTAGAGTGCGCATTGTTTCGATTGGTGAAAAGGTTCAAACAATGGCTGCGTCTGATGACTTCTTGCGTGAAATCGAAGAAAGCAGCGCGGCAAACAAAAACAAAAGATGGCTAAATCAAGGCGCAAGCGACAAGCAAAAGCAACTGCTACGCGCACAAGGCATTGAAGTTAGACCAATGGACTTCTCTTGGACAAAGTATAAAGCCAACTGCACCCTTAACTATTTGTGGAACAAACGGGTTATTGATCAAGCATATAAAAAAGCAGAAGCAAAGGTTCGGGTACAATGAAACGCGAAGAAATTCTAAGTAAAGCCGAACAACTTGTGAATGGACAGCGTGCCAAAGACTACGGTGATGCATACGAAAATCATTGCAGGATTGCAGAAGGCTGGAACATCATTTTGCGCAGCGCAGTAGAAACGCATGGCGAAATCAAAGCAGTACATGTGGCATTAATGATGGACTGGTTAAAAACTTCGCGTATCCTAAACACTATAGACCACGAAGACTCGTGGATTGATAAAGCCGCGTACTCCAGCTTAGGAGCAGAATTTGCGGGTAAGGAATAATGATGCCTCGTTTTGAAATGTATCTCATGTTTGCGGAAAAGGACGATAACAATGTCGAAACCTCCGAATATGAAATGGTATGCTGGGTAAATGATCCATCAAACATGATTGAGGTACAAACAGCAGCAAACGAAGTGATCAAGGATCACATCGAAGAAGCCGAAAAAGAAGTCTTGTTCGGAACCGCTTCTGTTATAATAGAAGGTCAAGAAGTTTTAAACATTGGCTTCAGAAACAAAGATGCCGACCCGGAGGTAATCAACGAAGTCATAGAATTGTTCGGGATGCAGGGAGATACAATACATTGACACTACCACCACCACCAAAGCCAATCGACGAATTGGCACATATATTAGGCAAGTTCGGTTGGAACACGCGATTCTCTGACTTAACAGAGGATCAAGTTCACACACTGATATTTGGCATACAGGAAGCACAGCGTCTAGCAGCGGAGATAAACATTGGAAACCTCGAAGAAACCTACTTTAAGTCAACAGGCACTTGGCCCTCTACTTCAATCCCATTCTAGGATTGATCCAGTAGCAGAGAGCATCAAAGACGCTGTTGATAAGGCTATCGTTGCAAACAACAAAAAGCGTGAGCGCCGTAAATACATCGGCGCATCAAGCATCGGTGATGAATGCAGACGTAAAATCCAGTATCGCTATCTCAATTATACAATTGATTCCGACAAAGAATTTAGCGCACGCACATTGCGCATCTTTCAGTTCGGTCATGAAATTGAAGACTATGCAGCTAAGTGGCTCAGAGACGCAGGTTTTGATTTGCGTACAGAAGACAAAGGCGGCGAGCAGTTCGGATTCTCTATCGCAGATGGCGAAATCCGCGGTCATATAGATGGCGTAGTATGCGATGGCCCAGTGGCTATGGAATACCCCGCTCTGTGGGAATGTAAATCAGCAAACGATAAAAAGTTTCAAGGCTTTGTTCGCCAAGGGGTTGCAAAGGCAAATCCAACTTACGCCACACAAATTGCACTCTATCAGACGTATATGGACCTTAACAGACATCCCGCTCTGTTTACGGTTGTAAACAAAAACACCTCTGAAGTGTATTATGAGCTAGTGCCATATGATGCCAAGCTCGCGCAAGAGGCGAGTGACCGTGCTGTGGACATCTTGACGGCTGCAAAAGCGGGTGACATTCTACCTCGTATCTCACAAAGCAAAGATTTTTTCCTATGCAAGTGGTGCGAGTTTAGGGAAACATGTTGGAAAGAGTAAAAGGATATGGGGCCGCGTGTGGAAGTGCGACCCCATATCTAGTGGATAGTTTGGGTATGAGGACAAGATAATGAATATAAAAAGATTTGGCAATAGTTCAAAAGAAGTCGCAGAGCGTATCTCAAGCGAAGTGCCGCGGCATATTCAGCTTAGTACGCTGATCGAAACTTACCCCGAAGGCATTCGGCGCGGTAATGATTTCATGCTCGGATCACTTAGGGGCGAAAGAGGACAGTCTCTGCGTATCAACATTGATTTAAATAGCCCGTGGTTCCTAAGCGGCAAAGACTTTGAGTCAGGCGATGGTGTCGGTGGGATTAGCAAAATACTAAAAGAAGGCAGGGGTTGGTCAATTGAAGAAACAGCGGAATACTTTCAGGATCATTTGCCACAGCGGTTTATGCCAGCACCCGAAAACATTATTAAGCCGAACAATCCTCAAAACTTTCAGGTCACTAACACAACAGCCGGGTTCCAACAACCCGAACAAAAGTCAGTGAAACCTACTATTGGACCGGGAACGCCATTCGAAAACGAATACACATATACAGATGAAAATGGTGAGGTTCTTGTAACTGTCAGAAAGTATTTCGACAAAAGCGAGACAGGCGATCTAATCTTAGATAGCACAGGTAAGCCTAAAAAGCAGTTCCGTCAGTTTATGAATGGGCGGCAGGGCATCCCAGAACCTCGACCTCTCTACAATATCCCGAACATTTTATCATCAGATACAGTTATCTGGGTAGAAGGCGAAAAGTGCGCAGATGCTCTTAGCCAGCTAGGATACGCTGCAACTTGCACCATCGGTGGCTCTGGTATGCTGTCAGAAAACACTGCGTCAAAGTTCGACTTCACGCCATTACGAAACAAAAACGTAATCCTATGGCCCGATAATGACGCTGCTGGCAAAAGACTGGCAGGCATTGTCGAAGCTCAAGCAAAAGAAGCTGGAGCAAAATCAACTCTGATGTTGCAAATCCCATCAACTCAAGAAGAAAAGTGGGATGCTGCTGATGCCATTGAGCAAGAGTTCAACGTAGAAGCATTCATCAAATCGCACGAAAGCAAAGTCAAAAAGCCAATCTCGCTGCTAGATGATAGCCTGCTGATCGACAAATACTTTGTTGGCTCTGCACCCGAACAAAAGTTTTTAATCGGTGATACAATACCGCTAGGCGTGCCTGTCGTATTCGCTGCTGCGGGTGATAGCGGAAAAGGTATGATGACCCTCGACCTCGCTATGAAAGTCGCTTCTGGCGCATCTATGCAAAACTCATTCGGTGGCCTCGTAGCAGAGCACGGGGATGCAATCATTCTGACTGCGGAAGATGACAAGGACGAAATGCACAGACGTATTTCGCGTCTCGACCCGCAAAAATACCGTGAGCATTACGACCATAAGCTGCGCATTCTACCACTACCGAACCTCGGTGGCGTATTTCCTGTCATGCAAAAGATCGACAACTCATACGAAATGGGCGCAGAGTTTGCTCGCGTTTACGAACAGATGCTAACAATGACAAGGCTCAAGCTAATCGTAATCGACCCTCTCGCATCGTTTGTTCACGCGGATGTAAACGCCGATCCCGCCGCGGGTGCTGCCTTCATGGGCATGCTCGCACAGATGGCTACCGAAACTGGCGCAACTGTTATGGTCAACCACCACATGGCAAAGATTAAAGATGACAAGCCAATCAAAACACCAGAGGAAGCGCGGAACGCTATTCGGGGAACCTCTGCTATCGTTGATGGCGTGCGTGCGGCATTCGCCGTTTGGCCTGTTGGCGAAACTGTAGGACAGCAACGCTGCAAAGATTTAAACATTCCATATACTCGAAACGGCGTATTTGATGGCGCAGTCGTGAAATCAAACGGTCCAGCCAACAGAGACTTTAGACACTTCATTCGTAACCCGAACACAGGTTTGCTTGAAGATAGATCACAGGATATAATCGCTGTTAAATTCTCACAAACAGTTCGCAACAGACTGGAGCTAGTATTTCAGTTTATTCAAGAACGCGAATTGTCAGGGCATCCAGTCACCAAAGGCGGCAATACAGATGGCCTGCACGAAATGGTTCGCATTGCACCAGATGACGATATGACTGCGGCAAACCTACGCCTCATGAACCTAAGTGAAGAAACATTTAAAAAAGACGTTACAAAACTGCAAAACACCAATCGCATCGGGCAGTTCAAAATCACCAGATCAGGGCCAAAGAAATTCCTCGGCGTTGTAGGTGGAACACTACATAATAATGAACCAACTATTGACTGATGTGGGAGTATGTGGTAATACTACCAAGTTCTAGTAAAAGGAGATATTAATGATTACTACGTTAGAGAACACACCACCAACGCTTGAACAAGCGCAAGAAATTGTCGGAGGGTTTGTAGAAATGGTTCTCATTCCTGATGACACAAACGTACAGGTTTTAGTAAATGAAGAAGGTTTACTTGAAAATTTGCCTGTAAATACAGAAGCATCTGAACTCTGTGGACAAAAAATCGTCGGGCCAGTCTTGGTTCTTAAAGGCGATGCAAAATGGACATAGAAACTGTTCAGATAATCGAAAGGATCAAGCGCCGTATGCATTGGATGAAACATGATGCTACGGCGCGATCCGACCAAACAACCAAACAAAATGTAGAGGAGCTACAGGCTTTGTTCGATATACTGGAGAGAAAAATTGCTAACTGAAATGGAAAGATATGAAGACTTGTACCGTCAGGCTTGGGAAGCACAAACAAAAAAAGATGTAGAAACAAACCCCAAACTAGCAGGAATGGTCAATAATAAAAAAACACAGAAGCAAATAAATGACCGACTAAAAGCACAGCAAAACGGCAAGACAGGTGGAAGACCAAAACTTGCACTGACAAAAGACGCTAAAATGCTCAACAAACTTCTAAAAAAAGAATTGTCTTTAAAAGACGCGGCTGACATCATGGGGCTAACCATGCAATCACTGAGTCAAATTAAATCAAGATACAATTTACCGCGCCATGAATCTAATTGAGCTACAAGAATCAGGCGAATTCCAAAAAAGACTTGATGCAAATCAGTGCATCAAATGCTGTATTCCTCTTAAAAAAGTAAGCGAATCAGAACGCAAGTGCGAAACTTGCAAGCTAACCATTAGAGATTAACGCATATAGCTTTGGAATTGATTTCCTTGCGCACCATAACCCATAGAATTGTTCGGGTTATATGATCCCATCTGCTGCGGTTGATACGGATTCTGCATCCCGCCGTAACCACCGTATCCACCCATCTGCTGACCCATACCATATCCACCAAACTGCTGTGGCTGCGGTCTTTGCTGCTGATACGGGTTCTGCTGATAACCACCCATCATGCCATATTGCTGCTGCTGATAAGGTTGCGGTTGATTGTATCCCATCGCACCGAACTGACGTGGTTGGTTCATCTGATTGTATTGATTGTATCCACCACGCGGAACTGGCATCGGCTGACGCATAGGCAACTGTGGCCTGCCAAATCCCTGATACGGCTGCATTCCCATCGGACTCATACCACCAAGACCCATGCCCATACGAGGTTGACGCATCTGCTGCATACGCTGCATCTGCTGTTCCATCTGATTAATTCGGTAATCCTTGTAGCCGCCCGTACCTTCAAAGGCAGTGCGCAACTCGGACAAACGATCCTGCTGCTCTTGGGTCGGGGCCATAGACTTCTGGTATTCCATCAACGCCTGATACTGCTCGTTACCCTCAAAAGGATTGGCAGGTTGAGCTAAAACTTGTGCAGGGCGAGAGGCTGTCGGGCCTTCTGTCACAACTTGAGGTCGCATAGGCACAGGATCGGGAGTGTCTTGAGACAATGATCCCACCATTTCTTGCCTCTGCTTTGCTTGTAATTCCTCAAGCAAACCACCCAAACCAAACTGAGATGGATCAAATGTTGATGTCGGCTGTCGAATTGAATTTGCAAAAGGAGAAGGGGCCGTTCGATACCCTTGATTTCCGTAAGACATAATCATCTCCAAAATAAACTTATTCGGGTTATATCACCCTTTTCGAATCCAATCAACTCTGCGCTCACCCATGTAAGCATCAACAACCATAATCAAAAAAATCGGCAAATCATTCGGATGCAAACCTAACCCGAACAAAAGTTCGCAAACCAAATTACGCGAATCAGATAAAGAAACATTTTCAGGAAGCTGTTGGAGAAGATCACTAATAATCTCCTCCACACGCTCTGGCGTTAATGGTTCAGAATTTAGGCTCATACACAACGCCTGCTCTGTCC
>WLWF01000882.1_pt1 | contig 27281 bp, 27 predicted proteins | sample 6718331 | NCBI WGS metagenome assembly WLWF01 (sample SAMN12718692, study PRJNA515312) | sponge metagenome | isolation source: marine sponge | host: Mycale hentscheli | place: New Zealand: South Island, Marlborough, Capsize Point | collected 2003-05-01
ATCTCTTGAAATGGGTTCTAAATCATCTTTGGAAGACAAATAATCTTTTACCAAAATTTGAATTTCAGCGATATTTTCTTCGGCAATCTTCCGCATGAGCGCTAATAACGCCACAACTGAATAATCACTTAAGCGATAAAATGACTTTTGACCCTCCGCTCTGGATTTGACTAAACCAGACCTTCGCAGTCCCTGTAAATGTTGAGAGGTATTGGCGACGCTCAGCCCAGACACTTTTGCTAGCCCATCTACAGTGCATTCACCTTGCGCCAGGAATTCCAATAGCGCTAAGCGATTACCGTTACTAAGCGATTTGCCAACCTGGGCAAATTGAGCAAACAATTCTTTCTTGAATGTACTAGAAGACATAATAATATAATATTCAATTGATCTATTGAATATTATATTGTACTTTAGGTTTAGATTCAATTATTTAAGAGAAATACGCAGTGCCTATAGAGGAATTTATATCTAGTTATGAGTTGAGCATTCGCTTTGGGTTCTTCTTTGCAGTGCTAGCAATAATGGCAGTGTGGGAAATTCTTGCTCCTAGAAGGACTCTTAATGTTTCAAAATCTACAGATCTTAAAGGAATTCCTTTCCTGTGTAAGTATCTTTCAATATTAGGGTCACGACCTGTGTGTCTAATCATATCGTCTAGTCTGCAAGCCTCTTCAAATTCTTCAGGCGTTTCAACTTTGATTTCATTCCAAAGAGTATTATCATGATATGGACAACCTATACAAGAACTTTTTGCTGGTCGTTTGTAATTTTTACCTTCATACCAATCTAAACAATCTTGCCTGGACATCTTATGATCAATCAATGGCCATATGTTTTGTATCCATTTTTCTCGAGATGGCTTCATACGCATTGCTTCATCGGTTGATATACCTACCATGACTTCAATCCATAATGATCTTGGAAATCTTTGCCTGTCCTTTAATCCTATAAGCTTTCTTATCTGTCTATTAATAGGAGTTATTTTGTAATTTCTGGTGCATTGACGTGGGCCAATACCAATCTTACCGGTTTCAGTATTTTTAGCAAAGAAAGGAAGCATAATATATCCATTACCTTTTGCAGCATCTTCTAGATCTTGTTTTATACTACCTGATTTTAAATGATTTTTTGTAATTATTACTGGATAACTTAATTGGGTTTCCAACCATTTTAAATGATCATAAACTTTTTTTGGCTCCCAACCAGTATCAGCAAAAATAGCATAATCTGGTTTGCGGCCAAAAGCCCCCTCATTAGCCATAAGTGCCATCGTAGATGATTGCACACCAGCTCCCAATGATAAGATCCTAAGTTTAGGTTCTCCCGAATAATCCCAATTGCCTTTAGCCACTACCATAATTATCCTTTATAAACTGATTATACAATCTTGCCAATGGAAAGAAATACTCATGATATGTCCTAAGTATATGTAAAGTTTCTCTTGCCCTTGTAATTCCAACATACCATACCCTAGCTTCTGAACTTCTTGCAACCCCTATCTTGTGTCCAAAGTGTGCGGGCCAGTTAGCTTTTTCATAAACACAAACATGATCTGCCTCTCCTCCTTTTACAGAGTGTATCGTATCAATCGTAACTCTAGATACTAAATCTAAATTTATTTTATTTTCTAAAATCTTTTCAAAATAAAATTTATCTTTTTCTGGGAAATTTCTATTAAATACTTGCTGCCAAGGTCCTGGATCAGCTACTAAACCTGCAAAGGTTCTAAGAAAATCTATATTCATTTGGTTACTACTATGAATATTCATCCATCTTTTGCTTTCAATGGATCTCCAACCGAATGCGATCTCATTAACATAAGTGTATAGTATACCAGCTTCATCTTTAGATACAACACCTTTATTCATCAACTTATTCCAACTTTTTATAGCGTTCCATTTATTAATATCAAAAGAAGTTTTACCTTTTGTGTTTTGAAAAAACACTCCCGCATTACGTGCAAGGTCTTCTAACTCTCTAACTATTTCCTGTGTTCTTCCAAGTATAAGCCAGTCTCCATCAGATTGAGCCATCATATCTACAATATCTAAAAATGACGAATGTGTTCTTATATGTCCTTCTTTACTTGAGGGTAAAAATTCTTTTACAACCCTAGGTTTGATCATGTCAGAAATATAACCACTAAAATTATGAACAACTTTTGGTATTCTGTGTGATTGTTTTAAAATATAATTTCTACCTGGAAACTCAATATAATCTTTTACGTTTGCTCCGTTCCATTCAAATATTGCCTGGTCATCATCTCCTGCAATATAAATTCTTTCAGCTCTTGCAGCTAACTTATGCACCATCTTCCATTGTAGCGGTGTTAGATCCTGCGCTTCATCTATAATTAAAACTTTAAGATAGGGAGCTTCTTCGTTATCAATAAAATGTGTAATCATATCCGTAAAATCAACTCTATGATCTTGTTTAAATAACTCATACTGTTGATAAATTAATTGAAATTTAGGGAGGGTTGCTCTCTTAAATTGTTCGTCAACAAATTGCTCTTCAGGTTTAATTAATTTGTTTCTTGATTTATCATACACACGAAGAGACCAATCATTAAATACTTTGACACCGTTGTAACTTTCATATGCAGGTCTGGCCATTCCTAAATTTTGTGCAAATTCAACCATGTCTATTTCAGGATCTAATACAGGAACTTGTTTTCTAAACTTACGACAGAAGCTATGTATAGTTCTAAAGTTTGATAGATCTTCATCATCACAACCAGGAAATTTTTTGTTAGCTCTAAATCTAGCCTCGTTAACAGCTTTGTTTGTAAAAGAAAGATAAGCTATTTCTCTTGGTTGAATGCCTTTGTTAAACCACTTATCTAATCTGTTTAATAAAGTATAGGTTTTACCTGTCCCTGGAGGACCAAATATTTTAATTGTTCTCTTTTTCAAAAGGTGCTTTCTTTCTTTGGAATACTAAATTAGATCTTTCTATGACTGGCTCGTCCATTTTTTTACACAACCAAACATATTTTAATTTAAGTTTATCGTAATAATCATGTTTAGTGCACCCATTTTTTTTGAGCATGCTTATGATTTCAAATTTTTTAGCTGCTTTATCTGATTTCTTAATAAATCTTTCAAATGTTCTATATTTAAATACAATTACATTCTGATGTAGATACCACATTTCTGCCTCAACTTGTGATGCATTATCTGCTTGTTGAGTTTCTTGTGTAAACTGTATCATAGTGTCTTTAAATTCTTCTTCTGCTTCATTACTTTCATCATATCCTTCAATAGGTTGTTGCATGGACTTGAGTTTATTTAAAAAAACTCTATAATCTTTGTCTTTAACTTTTTGCCAAACTATATCTGCTTGATCAAATAACTGTTCTGATAAGAGCTGTTGCTGATTAAGTTGTTTTCCTGTAAGCTCTACTGTCTTTTTATCTATGGTCAAAAAATAAATAGGTGGTTTTGTTTTTAAGACTTGAAAAGAATCTATTGTTGGTAAGTAATCAACACTATCAATTCCATATTTTAATTCTTTACACACAGCAGAGTTGCAATGATTTTTAAGTGGTGCATCGGTACACTTGTACTGATATTCTTTTTTTTCATATTGAGTAATTAATGCTTGAACTTCTCTTGCAGGTAATGGTTGATTAAAACCTTCGTTCCTTTCCCATACCTCTTTTTGCCAGCCTTCTGGATTTCTCTTTTTAGCTAATGTTGCAAAACCTGTAAGTGCATTGTTTCTAAAACCGTCTGAACAACCGTTTCTAATTAAAGCTTGTAGACACGGAGGAAATTGATCAAATCCTTCCTCTAATGGAAAGCCATCAGAAGCAATTGTTATATCTTGAAAAGTTTTTTTATTTATTCTAAATTTTTGTACCCAATCATAAAACTCATGTATTGGTATACCCATACCATTATCGTAAATAGCATGACGTGTAGTTCTTGCTGCTTGTTGATAGGGAATATTAAGCCAGTTACCAAGGTCGTTTTTATGCACCATTATTTTTCTTTGCTTAGGAAAAATTTCACAACCGGATAATCCAAGATCAGCTGCTATCTCATGTAACTTATCAATCATATCTGATGCTGATACAGATTCAATTGTGTGTATAAATAAATGCATTCCTCCAGACTTAGATCTGTAAGGTACTAAAGGATATCCCTTTGTTCTAAATTGTTTAATAAGTGTTTTGTAATCAAGATCATATTTATCGACATCAATACAACCCCATGTACACGAGTTGTCTGATCTTATAGGAATGATGCCTAAATTAATTTCACCATTTAAATGTCTTTGAAATAATTCGTCAGTGACAGGGCCACGTTTAGTTGTGGCCCTACCTTTTTCCTTACCGGTCTTGTTGTCTCGCTCACCATTGAGATAATACTCACCGTAAGCAACATCAAGTCCGCTGAACAGCTCCTTGAATCTGTCTAACATTAGAATGGTCGACCAGCTGGTTTACCTTCTTGTTGTACAGGATTCGCTCCTGGGTTCGTGTTTGCGGATTCTTGCTCATACTTCACATTAACATTGCCTTTTAAACAACTGTCATAGAATCCCATTGCAGCATCAAGTGTCATTTGATTCTGAACAGCTCCAATGTGAGATATCTTCCAACCATACCATGTGCCTTTTGCATTTTTTTCAAGCACAGTAGTTAGTAAATATCTTTGAGTAAACATAGCAGGGGTGTAAAAACCCTTACCATCCGATCGTTTTTCCTTTACACTTCTCATCATTGAATTCCACATCTTAGATTTTTTTCTTTGAGTGGCTTTCATACTCATGAGTGCAGACTCCTGAGGGATACCCTCTGATACCCTTATTACAAAATGTGATGCAGTTTCCTGAACATAGTTACCGTTTGGTAATCTATCCAAGTTCTGATCATCTCTTGTTGTCTGCCCAAGAATATTAGAATCAGCTGAGTGAGTAGCAGCTGGTGCATTTGCACCCTCCTGCCTATCAGGCCATTCTAAATACTCAAGCTTGTAATAACAAGGAACAACCTCAATACCTTTTTGACCATCAAACAGATCTTGTGTGACACTGTTAAAGATCATCCCTGGTCTAGCTTCTTGTATAAAAGCTGGATCGCCTTGTGTTACTTGCGGAGACAATTGACCTAGCACCTTAAGAAAAGGTAGCGCTAAATCTTTTGCACCCATTTGCTCAAACCCCTTGTCTGCTAGATCTTCTCCAACAGACGCAATAGAAAAGTTTGGCTTTACTTCTACGTTTCCGTTTTTCGTTTTCGTCATTATATTTTCTCTTTTGTTTTTATTTTCGTTCTATTAGCTACATAGATGCTAAACAAATCGGCAGGTAATGTTACACCTTTTTCCGTTTGTTCCCTTACGAACTGCTTAAGTTGCATGGCGTTCACTTCTTGTTTTTGAACGGGTCTATAGTTTGCCTTAGTCAAAAGCTCCAGAACGTGTTGAGCCTTTGAATCGTCACCAGCAGTAAACGACACTCCAACATTATTACGAATCAAGTCTGCATGATTATTATCACGCAACCATTTGAAAGCCTCTTCTTGACGATCTTTTGATATTCTTGCTCCGTAAAAAGGAGTAATCTTTACTGATGTTCCGTCAGCCAAATCAAGTGATGACACACCTGCTTCTGTCATGAGATTAGGAATAGTCTCTTCAGATAAAAACAGAGAATCTTTTTTCTTTTTCTTAAGTTGTTCTTCTAGATCCGCTATCTCTTTTTCTGCTTCCTGAAGCTCAGTACACTTCACAGATATTGTATTGATTTGTTCGTCCGATGCTTTCATAAAAGCACCCGACACTTTTTGTATGTCTATTTGTTTTACCATAACGTCCTCCGCTGATCAAAATAAACTATTGATTTTTATTGTCAAGTATTTTATTAACATGGGAGATGGTAACTAAATATAATTTTAAGACTAAGCCTTTTGATCACCAATTAGAAGCGTTAGAAAAATGTTGGGATCAAAAAACATATGCCTTATTTATGGAAATGGGTACTGGCAAAACTAAAGTTTTACTAGATAATATTGGTGTTTTAAGATCACAAAACCTTATAAATGGTGCCTTAATTATTGCTCCTAAATCAGTATATACAGTTTGGCATAACACAGAAATACCTAAACATTTAAATGTTGAATACGATGTTTTACTTTGGAAAAGTACAATGGTTAAGCAAAAATTAGTCAATTTTATGCACAAACCATCAGTAAAACTTAAGATTTTTGTAATGAATATTGAAGCTTTGTCAGGAGATAAAGGCTCATTTTGGGCAGAAACGTTTTGCAACCTGCACGATGCTATGGTTGTAGTTGACGAATCAACGTGTGTAAAAAATTATCAAGCAAGAAGAACTAAAAATATTATTAAATTAAGAAAAAAATCAAAGTACAGAAGAATACTATCTGGATTTCCAACTCCTAAAAATCCTTTAGATTTATACACACAATGTAATTTTTTAGATCCTGCACATCTTGGGTTTAATTCAATTGTCGCTTTTAGAAATAGATATTGTTATTTTGAAACTTTATTTTTAGGGGGCAGACAGATTAATGTTCCTGTAGGTTTTACAAACTTAGCAGAGATAGAAGCTAAACTTAAAAACTTTGCCTACAGAAAAACTAAAAAAGAATGTTTAGACTTACCTGAAAAAATTTATACAAAAAGAATTATTCAATTAACTGATGAACAACAAAAATTATATGATGATATAAGACTACAAGCCAGGGCCCATCTTCAAGATCAAGAACTAACTGTTACAAATGTTGTTACAGAAATTTTAAGGCTACATCAAATAACTTGTGGTTATTTTAAATCACAAGAAGGTGAAGTCTTAAGTGTAAAAAATAAAAGATTAGATGCTTTAGTAGATATTTGTGAAGACACTGATCAAAAAATAATTATTTGGGCAACTTATGTTTACAACATAGAACAAATAAACAAAGAGTTAATTAAAAAATTTGGAGCTGAATCAGTTGTAACTTTTTATGGTGCTACATCATCTGAATCAAGAACTGAGGCAATAGAAAGATTTCAAAATGATCCTAAGTGTAGATTTTTTATTGGTAATCCTGCTACTGGAGGTATGGGTATAACTTTGACAAAAGCTGGAGTAGTTGTTTATTACTCAAATAGCTATAATGCAGAGCATCGGGTACAGTCTGAAGATAGAGCGCATCGAATTGGTCAAGACCAGAAGGTAACTTACATTGATTTTGTCGCTGAAAAAACAGTTGATGAAAAAATATTAAAGGCTCTAGACTCAAAATTTAGGCTTTCTGCAAAGACCCTTGGAGAGGTTGTGCGTGATTGGTTTTAAATTGTTCAACTCTTTTCCACCACTTATCTTTGTACTCATCTAGTTTACTTCCAGATAAATCAAATTCTTGAAACACAAGGCCAGTTGAAGCCATTAATATTGTGCCTCCTTCGATTTTACCATATTGTTTTTCATGTGCACAAATATATGCAGTAAGTTGTAAATAATAATCTTCAACCCATTCTTCTCGTTTAGGTTTATTTGTTTGTTTAAAATCAATTATTGTAGGTTTTTTTCTATATACCCCAACACAGTCCATGGTACCTGCGTATTCATTTGGATATGCTATATTTTGTTCAACACCCCATATTTCATCTAAATATATAAAACCTTTAGATATGATCAAATTAGCCATTTTATGAGCTATAGGAGCATCGTGGGCAGGCGTATCGAAGCTATCGGTATGCACGTACCTTTCAAGCATTTCATGCATAATTGAGCCTCTTTCAGCTGCTTCTTTCATTATCCTTTGAGCTTCAGCTTCGCCAACTCTTTCTCTCCATGCCTTTATTCCGTCAGAATCTACTTTTGTTTTAGATAAAATTGTAGTCACTGAAGGTAGCTTATCTTTGCCATCTAAATAAACTCTTCGTCCCCGGTCCGTTGTCCGAGTGTACTGTTTGTAGTTGTATTTGCTTATGACCTTCACTAACGAAGGATTATCATAATGAGGTGTTAAGTAAAGCAAAAACTAGAGTGCAAAGACCTATTATTACGCCACCAGCTATACCTATCAGTATTCTTTCTATTCTAGTAACCTGAGATTGTAAGTCTGATATTTTATCATGTGTTTGTTTTTGCATGATTCGACATAATTTTTCATGACTATCTATTCTGTTATGTGCTAATTCTGCTGTTTTAGCCATTATCCTTGCCCCTTTCTACTTGCAATAGTATTCCCTAAAGGATCAAATGGAAATAGAGATGCATAGTCTACTGGTTGCACCCCTGGTCCAGGAATTCTAAGTCCTTGTTGTCTTGGAAGGGTTGTAGGTTTTATCTCTTGATTAGTAGGCATTGTGTTTACTGCTCTTGCCATCATTGCTTCTTCTTCCATGTTAGCTGGTAGACCGCCTATTTGTTGAGTCAGATATTCTATATCAGGTAACGTATCAATTGCTTTAATTCCTTCTTCTTCATTTAAACCAAGATACATGTTGTCTTCATCTTTTTTGTTCATGTTTAAACTTGAAAGAGGTTCTACAGGTGATTTTGTTTGATCTAAAATTTTAAATATCTCTTGCATTGATGCATCACTCTCATCAAATTTGTAATCTTCTGGTACATAATCATTTAATGCTTCGTTAGCAATTTTTGCTAAATGAAATCTTGAAAAAGTAGATAGCCCACCGAACTTACCTGGTTGTTCTAAAAAGTTTTTAAAAGCAGAATTAATTACATTCATAGCATTTGGATTAGATAAAATCCCATTTGCTTTGTTACCTAAAAATAGAGTTACTGCCATTGGAAAAAATCCCATGCCGTATGCACCAGCACCTACTGCAATGTTTGGACCTGATAAAACTAATCTTCTAGCTAAAAAAGTTGATGCTTCAGGCACTACATAAGATTTCACTGCATCCATATAACTTAATAAATCATCATAGTTTTTCAAAAGTTGATTTGCTTTTTCTTGTCCAAAAATAATTCTCATTTGTGTAGCTGATGCTTCGTTAGGTAATACTAATTTTCTAAAAATATCTGCATCAAAGTAAACATTACCACCACCTAAATTCTTAGCAGGTAATCCATTTGGCATTAATAAATCATCAACAGTTTTATAAGGTTGTCCTAGCATTGCTTTTTGTTGTTCTTTTAATAAATAGCTTTCGATCCAATCACCCATTGCATTTTTTTCAATTGGTCTAAATGACATTTGATATGCATTACCTACGTGTGCGCCCCATAGTTTTCTTAAACTTTCATTTCCTTCTTTTGAACCTTTTCTAACTAAATCTGTTTTAAAAGCTGTGTTTCCTGATGCGTCTACAAATGGAGTTACTTTATGAACATCTGAATCAAGAAGTTTTTGTAGATCTGTTATGGCCTCAAAACTCATTCCATTTTTAGTTTGAAAAATATTTCTACTTATAGTTTTTAACATTTCATCTTTGTAAGTATTTCCTGCTTTGTTAAAATCTATCATTTGTTTATAACTTAATGCGTTTTGATCAAAAGCAGCTAACTTTCTTGCAGTCAAAGATTCAAAAGTTTTTATGTTATTTGCATAATATTCAAATGCGTGTTCTATATTTTCTTTAAGTTCTAATTTTTTAGCTTGTGTTAATCCAGTTTCACCAACAGTCGTTTTTACTTCTGACTGTACTAAATTACCACCAGCCTCAATCATGTCTTTTGTCGCTACATTTTCTCTTAATGTAATTTGACGACCAGGAGATAAATCCATTTTAGCAAAATCTTCTTCTAAAGCTTTTTGTAACTGCGTATAAATCATCTGACTTGGTTCATTTTTAGATAGTTGAGCTGTAGATTTGTTTAACATTGTTCTTAAAAAAGAATATTCTGAAATAGATATAGGTCTACCTTTTCCAGCCAGTTCTTGATACGCTGCAATAAATTGACCAAAAGGTGTTGTTAAATCTTGTTCTTGTAAAAATGCTTTTAATTCTGGTGGTGCAGTTGTGTCTCTTTGTAATGCTTTAAAATATGCATTAACACTATTTAAATCTATTACTCTTGGGTCACCAAACGCTCTAGATTGATTTAAAAATCTATTAAAGTTAATACTATTTATATTCATAAATTTTTCATATGTCTTTAAAACTTGATTAGCAGCTCTTTCTGATGATTGTGCTGCAATCGCTAAATGCATTCCAGGTTGTAATTCAAATATTTTTGAAGACACATCATTAAATTGTTTAATAGCTCCTAGTTGAGCTTGAGCTGCCGGTCTTCCTATGTATGGTAATTGACCAAAAATTCTGTTTACACCTTTTAAAATTTTACCACCCATAGTGTTTGGATCTGCTGCCATAATGTAAGTAAGTTTTAAATTATTTTTTTTAGCAATTTCTGCCATTGCTCTTGCATAAGGAGTTTCTAGACCAAACATTTTTCTTAAACCATACATAGCACCACCAGTTAAAGGACCTAATAACTCCGCACCAGCGTTAAATGTTAGACCTACTCTAAAGTCATCTAAAGTTCTAAGTAAAGGATTTTTTTCCATCATATCTTTGTAAGTAACATCACCAACTTTTTTCTTAAGATCTAATTGATCTCTAGCTATTTCATCAGCTAAATCATATGCAACACCTCCTGCTGAATATCCTAATGCTCCAGATAAAGCTGCTCTCATAGCGCCCTGAGCTGCAACACTTCCTCCCATACCCATGGCGGTAGCACCTACTTGTTTTATCCCAGTGACTGTTTTATTTAACAATGGATTTTTAAATGTAGATTTAATTTTATTTAAAGCTGCTATAGATTTTTTTGGATTTAAAATAGCAGCTCCTAATCTTTTTCTATCTAAAAATAAAGATGCAGTAAGGAAACCAATGTCAGTGTACATTTGTACTTTATCTCTGTTGACTTTATCAGATGTCATTTCAGAGATAGGATCTGCCATTATGCTTTTTTCTTTAGCAACAACTTTTGCAGCTTCGTTCTGTTTATTTTCCATAACGCCTAAAGGCGGTACATCAATTACACCTTTTTTTTGTAAAGTTTCAATAAATACTTTTTGCTGCGGATTTAAATTACGAAGATCTATTCTGTTAGATTGAAGTAATGATTCTAGTTCTTTAATATCCATTATTCTTCTCCTACAATTTTTATGTCACCAAAAAGGGCATCAGAAATTTGATCTAAATCACCAGCATTGTTTTCAATTATTTGAGATAAATTTTTCTCAAAACCTTTTAACTGGTTCATATTTTTTTGTTTAGATAAATCCATAATTTTATCATATCCAAAAATTTGATCAGGCATGATACCTATTGTTGATGCAACACCTAAATCTTTCCTTATTGATTCTTCTAATTCTTTTTTGATTACAAGATATTGAGATATAACTTTTGTTGGTGATTTAAAAAAACCAAACTGGGTAGTTAATTTTTCAGCTCTTTCGATATCTCTTACAGCAAGTCTGTCTTTGTCTTTTAAAATATTTGCAAGAGCATAAGATGTTAAAAGTTCAATAGCTCTCAAAGAAGCTTGTTGTCTTAGTGTATCAGTTTCAGCAGATGAAACATCTCCTAGTTCTTTTTTTATTTTATCAAAATAACCTTTTCCTGCTTCTAATTCTGCCTTTGCTTCATCCTCATCAATTTCTCCGGCTTCTAATCTTTTATTTATATCTGTATTGTACTGTTCTTTTTGGTCTCTGTATTGTGAATTTAATTTTTCGAATGAAGTTTCTCCAAAATATTGTTTAAAAATATCTTTACCAGCTAATAAAAATTCTGTTGCTGTTCCTTTAGAACCAATCAAATCTGGGTCATTCATTGTTAATTCTAAAGCATTATTTATTCCTCTTAAAGCATTAGCTTTAATTGCAATTCCTTTATTTACTCTTTCAATATCGTCTGCTTCAGGAGCACTCATTATTGTGTATTGTTGATTTGATACTTCTATATAACCACCAGGTACCTTTATTTGTACGTTACCTTGTTCTGAAGTTCTTCCTCTAAAAGTTTTCATTTCACCATCAAAATTTAATCTTATTAATTTATCATCTGATGAAAACTTAAGATTTTTATCTTTTTTTAAATTTCCAAGCATTGCTTTTTTTAATTCGTTTTCATCTTTTCTTCTTTCATCTTCTAGAGCTAATGCCATAGGTATTACGTTTTGACCTGATTTACCCAACACATCTAAAAAACCTTTAAAACCTGGTTGATCAGTTCTACCAGTTAATAAATTAGAAGCTAATTGTAACAACAATAATTTGTTTGATCTTTTGTCGTCTCCCATGATATCGTCAACTGCATTGTCTAACTGTAAAGAAAGAGCACTTTTCTTCGGATTATCTGAAAAAAAGTTATCCATATTTTCAAAATAAATTTGTTTAGCTTTTAAATTTTGATCATCTCTATTTTTTTGTTCAGCAACAATAGTTTCACTACTAATATCTTCTATAATCTCATCATCATCAATATCTGGACCCTCCGGTTTGATGTCTAAACTTTCTAATTGATCTTTTTCTTCTACTTGATTTATGACCTCAGGTACTGCGTCTGGTTTTATTTCAATGCCACTATCTTGTTCAGATTTATTTATTTGTTCAATTATTTCAGAAGTACTCATTCCAGGAAAGTCTTTTTCTAATTGTGATTTGACCGGTGCATCTTGACTTATATTTACATCATCAAAATAACCAAACCCACCTTGAGCTCTAGCTTTTTCTTTCATTGCTTCATATTCTTCAGGTGTGTTTGTTGCTCTAGCTAATGCATCAAACCCTTGGCCTATTGCTATACCACCTAATACAGGGGCCAATCTTCCCCCCATCATAAATGCTCCAGTACGTCCTATCATACCTAAAGGTTTTCTTACTGCACCAGGCAATCCAGCGTATCTTTGTTGTAAACCTTTCATAGAAAATAAAGGTTCTCTATTATAAACTGAAGGTACATTTGGTGATGATGGAGGCATTGGTAATCTTGTTATACCACCGTTATCAAAACTTGTTGGTTTTTTGAGTTTATTAATCACAGGTTACCTCCCTGAGAACGCTGCGTACGCTCCTAAACCTGTTCCAACAGCTTGACCTAAAGGACTTTGTTGTGGTGCAGATGTTTGAGATAGTCTTGCTTGAGATGCAGATGGTATACCTGATTGAATATCAGATACAAATGCAACTCTTTGATATGGTTCTTGAATATTTTGTACAGCTGTTTGTCTAGCTGCTTCTAATCCTGCTTGTTCAATTCCTCTTTGAACGCCTCCAAGTCCAGTCAATCCTCCAAGCTGACTGTCTCTTTGAGCTAAAGCTTGTTGAGCTAAACCTGTTTGACCTTGTGCTGCTTGTAAATTAGTTTGAGCGTCTAAACTTCTTTGTGTTTGTAATTCTCCCAATGCTGATTGAAAACCAGAACCATAAATCTGCCCTAATGTTCCAGATTTTTGTCTTTGTAATTCTGCTATACCAACACCTTCTCTGCCTCCTCCAAAATTACCTGTTCCAATAGCTTGTTGTGCAAGTTGATTTTCACGTTTTAGATAATCATCAGATACCTGATTTACAACATTTTGGATAAAAGGATTCATTGCTGATTGTACATCTGCTGCAGTAAATGTTTTACCAGCTGCTGTTTGCGCAGCACCTAATGCTGTATCAGCTGCAGTCATTTGAGCAGATCCAGCAGGTCCTGACCTAGCTAATGCTAATGCCTCTTGTTCTGCTTGAGACATACCTGCAACTTGAAATGCAGGAGGAGTTGTTTTTGTTCTAGCTAATTCAATAGCAGAATCCATTAAACCTAGTCTTCTAGCTTCAATCTCTGGTGCTTCTCTTATTGTTTGAACGTTAGTAGTATCTGCTGGTACGCTACCACCTCCGCCTCCTCCACCTGAACTCATTTTTTTTCTCCTATAAATTTATCTAATTGGACATGTGACTTAACATATCCTTTTGTTTTTAAAAATCTTTCCCAACCTGGTCTAGCATAAAATTCCATTTTACTTACTCCCTGTTCTTTTGCCCACTGTTCCATTGGTTCTAAAAACTTTGTCCATAATTCCATTTTCTCCCCTGTAAGTACACGGAAATTCATTGTCCGGTACTTAGGATACTCTTTTAATTCTGTTACCCCCACTGCGTAGACTTTTTGATCTTTTTCAGACCAAGCCACCCACAACTGCATCAGATTTTTTTTAATCTGACCTTTAACGTGTTCGTGGTCAGCGTATCCACCTGACCTTTCGAGAGCTTTTTGAATATAGTCTTGAACAAAAATCCAAACTTTATCCACTTCTTCTTCTTTCCATATACGCAACAAATCCATTAAGACATTCGTTTTGCTAATTTGTCAAAATCTGCCATTTGTTTATAGAAAAATCTAGCACCAAGCTCCCTTTGTTGTTTTTTATCTTTTGGGTTTGCTCCTAAAGCAATGCCTGCGCCTCTTACAGCTTTTGATTTAGTAACAAACTCACCGTCAGCTAACTGCGCTAACATAGTATCTTTTTCTTCATTACCTTTACCAGCTGAATCAACAACTAGTTTACCTGAAGTTCTTTTATAATTACTTGCATTTTCTTCATCTGTATTTGTTTTGCTTGGTAATCTATCTATTAAAGATCCTTCTTTAGCAAATAACATACCTGGCATTATTGGTGGTCTTTGAATTGAACTCATTGGTGCAGGAGCCATATCAACATCTTCTTCAGCTGTTGTTTCCTCAATAGATTGCATTGGCATATTAGATGCTCTACCACCCATAGCTAATTGCGTTATACCACCTTGATTCATTTGACCAAACTGCATTTTAAAAATTTTATATGTGTTAAAATCCATTGCATCTTCACCAGCAGATTCTTTTTCTGCTTTGTATTTATCATACTCTTCTTTTAAAAGATCAGGAGCCGGCATTCCTCCTTCTTCAAGTCCAATTATACCGCCTGCTTTAATTCCACTATAAGGTTTGTCAGGATATTGTGAGTAATCAATAGACATATTTGGATCATCATAAGGCATAAACTGACCTGGGTTTTGTGCATAAAATTTATTGTAACCTGGGTATGTTGGGTCCTTTGGTGGCACAGGATCAAATGCTCCTAATCCATAAGCAAGTGCTGCTCCACCTGCTGCAGTTGCACCAACTTTAAATGGGTCCATTATTCTTCCGCCAGGGTTTTTTGGATCAGCTTTTCTAAATACGTCTGAAAAACTTTCTAAACCTTCTTTTATAAAACCTGGTTTGTCTGGTTTATTTTTAGTTTTTATTACTTCATCAAGGTTCATAGTCATTTCTGGTGATGCACCAGGTGTTGCACCAGGCTGTTTATTAAATCCACCTGTTAACTGCATAGTTAATGCTTGTGTGCTAGTATCCTTAAAAGAATCTTTAAATAGTTGTGAGCCTCTCTTGCCACCTAATGCGTTTATACCTACATTGGCTGCATACATCATTGCTAGTGTTGCTGGATCCATATTTCTCCTGTTTTAAATACGTATTTATTCCAATTTACTTAATTTTTTCGCCTTCGTCAATAAACCTACCCTTATAACTATAGTCTCCATGATGAGTAATATATGCATCTACATTAGCATATATTTTACCTCCTATGTCAGTCCACTTTTTACAAAAAGCAAAATCTTCACCCATAAAAGTTCCTTTTTCTTCATTGAATTCAGTGTCCCAAAAGTTATAAAACTGGTCTGTTTTACGCATTTGTTGGTTCAACATGGTTTGTTGTCGTATTCTTAAATGAGGATATTCTTTTGCCATTTTCTCAAACACTTGTCTTTTAATCAACATAAATCCAGCAGGACCTCTTTTAATTTCTGTTATTCCTTCTGAACAATCAATGTTTTCAGGATCTACAAAAGCCATTGGATAGTAATAACCACACTTACTTATATGCCTTCCTGATTTTTCACTTATACTTTTTGCTTTATCCCAGTCTATAACTTTCATAGGGTAAGGAGTTAAAACTATATCTTTATCAGCTTCAAGCATTGTAAGTAAGGATGTTTCATCAAATTCTACGTCAGTATCTACAAATAACATATGTGTGCACTCAGATTTTAAAAACGCAGCTGTACATAAATTTCTACCTTGAGTAACAATCGATGATTGTATCAAATGAAAAGTAACTGGTATTTTATGTCTTTGTAACATTGCTTGTAATTCTAATGTTGCTCTCATGTAATGAATATCTACTCCACCATGACAAGGAGAAGTAAAAAATAATTTAATGGGATGTTCTTTTTTCTTATCCCATTCTAAAACATCATTCCCTTTATCAGTATTTTGTCCAAATATATTTTTCTCATTAATGATACTTCTTTCATCTATTTTAATTGTCATGCGTATCCTTTCATACTCAACAGTTGATCAAATAAACTTGTCCATTCTTTTGCTCGCATATCCCAATTATAAAAGGTTCTATAATATTTCATTTGATCTTTTAATCGATCGTGAAGCACTGGCTCATGATAGTTATCTGCAACAAATTCTATTATTACTTTAAATTTTTTTGCTAGAGTATACATGTCAGTTTCATAATTTACATAATGAGCATATTCAGTGCAAGTTTCAAACAAAGCACCAAAATTAGTTACTACTGCCATATTACCTGCTGCCATTGCTTCGATTGCAGATATACAACAAGTCTCTTCCCAAATGGATGGGTATGCAAAAATTTGTGTTTTTTGCATAGCTTGTATTATTTCATTATTTGGTTTGTACCCAACATGATTAACATTTTTTAATTCTTCCATTTTATCGTACATAGGTTTAAATTGTTTATCGTTCTGAAGTTCAAACTCACTACCGTAAATTTTTGTTGAACTATAAACATCTAATGTGATGTCATCTCTCTTCATGAGTTCCATTGCTCCTAGTAAAACATTTAAACCACGCCAAGGTGTTGAAGTGTGTATAAGTTTGATTGGATCTCCTTTTTTAAATTTTGGTCTATCTATCCACTCTGTAGCAGGTAAGGCATTTTTTATTACGCAACATTTGTGTGTAGGTAATCCATAAGCATATCTAAATTTTTCATAACACCAATGCGTATTAAAAACATACCAATCATATTTTCTATGGTTTTCTTTAATTCTAAACCAAGGAGCTATATTAGGTTGATCATAAGAATTTTTCATCCACAAAATATTTATTTTATCTGGATCAATGGGTTCTTTTTCTGGAACGGATGTAGTTATTTGTATTTTTTTAAAATAGCTAGGATCTATTCTTTTTTTAAGTTCTGCAAATTGTATTTCTGTGCCGCCTGCTGCTTTCATTTTAAAGGCTCTTCCCCAACCACATCAAATCCTTTGGGAATAATAATTTTGACATCCCTTTTTATATCTTTTGGGTCAGGATTTTCAAGCTTTACTTCTTCTTCGTTTTTGTAAACTTTTCCTGTTTTCATATTTGTAATTGTAGTTTCTGCCTCACATTTTATGATGGGCACTTTCTCACCATTGATAATTGTATAATCTGTCATTAAGTTCTGTCTTGTTCTAGTATGGCTACTGTTCCTGTAATAACACTGGTATGACTTGATTTTATTTTTAATATATCGTTTTCTTCAAACACTTTTACACCTGTAATTAAATCTGATGATGTACCAGTTGCTAAAGTTCTTTTAGAAAAATTGAAATCTGCAGTAGCTGAATTGTCTCTGATAGAAGCGGTTACACTGACTGTACCTGAACTTGAATTTAATACTTGAACACTTTTAATCATAGCTACTGTTTCAGCAGGACAAGTATAAACTGATACTGGATTAGTTGTAGTTAAGTTAAATTGTCTGTTTACAAATTTATTTGCCATTATCTTCCTTGTCGATTGTATTTCTTATACATCCGTTTTTCACCTTTGTTAAGGTTTTTTTTATGCCTTCCAGGCCTTTTTTTAGGCTTTGCTCTTTCATACCACGCAGTTCCAAATTGACTTTTTTTCTTTTTAGACATTAATCATTTAAAAAGTAAGATATAGCTTCTGACTCTTCTTTAATATCCTGTGGGTAAGTTGAATTTAGTGTTTGTATAATATTGTTAATATCTCTACCAAATTGATTTAAATTTGATGGTTGATAATTTGGTGTTGCTTGTGAAACAATTTCATTAATTTTCGCCATTACCTTCTACCTCCTATTTGTATGTCTGCTCTAAATGTACCAAATCTCCAGGTTTGTCCCGTGCCTGTATTGGCTATTTTAAAAGATGCAGCTCTTCCTCTTGATCTACAAAATACTTGTTTTGTACTTGTTGTAACTGTAAATGGTCCTGTTATCAATGGTCCAGATGCTGATGAAGATCTTGTATCTGAAGGGAAGTCTCTTAAAAAAATAGTTACTTGAGCATTACCTACTTGGTTTTTAAAGTCAGGAATAAATCTTGCTATTCTCATCATAAATTCTCCATCTCCATCTCGATCAATATCAAAGTCACCTGACTCAATTTGAGCAGGTATTGCTGTTGTTGTACCATCAGCTAAAACTTGATCGTTTCCTGTTTCGTGTTCATAGTATGTTGTGGCACCATTTGATATACCTGGTATCTCACCCTGTGATGGAGCTTCTGAAGAACTGTAAGATGTAGCTAGAGGTTTTCCAAAAACACCCTGATCTACCCAAGTTGTTCTTTTAATTAACGAACCATCATTTGTAGTCCAAACTCCACCCGGTATGTTTTGTGAATCTCTTGTATTATATGTTACAGATCTATCTATAGCTGTAGATCCTGCAGTAGGATAGAACCAAGTAATTTCATTAAACTTATCATTTACACCAGCATGTACAATTAATTCAGCATCGTTATTTAAATCACCAAATACGTAGTCTTCAACAAGACAAGGAAGTTTTTTTACAGATGCACCATCAAAATAAAAGAAACTATCTTCAGACATCCAATAGATTATACCATCTACTTCTAAAGCTGCGTGTGGTGATATTAAACCACAGTTTGTACCTACTTGTTCAAAACCAAATGTAAATGGAGCTCCAATAAATCTCATAGTAAATAAAGCTGTATCAGTCCAAATATAATTACCGTTTCTACCAACTAGTACTCCCATGATTCTAGAACCGTCAGCAAGTCTTTGTGTACCAGAAGTGTTGGTTGCTGTTGGTGTATAGACATTTATATCTTCTTGATCAGAGAATCTTAAAAACATATCATCTTGTGAGCTAGTTGTGCCAATGACTGTTTCTGTTCCAAAAAAACACAAGTGTCTATCTGGGGTAGAAACTATCATGTCTCTTGATGCTGTAGGCGCACCAGTTACTAAAGTAGCTCTATTAGGATTGGATAAGGCTCCTGATGATGAAGGATCCCATTCAACAACAACGCTATTAAATATTAAGGCTATTAATTTTTGACCAAAATTAGTCAACTTCCATTGACCGGGATCTAAAATAACACCTGCAGCTGTAGCTGATCCCCATCCTGTATAACTTGATGCATCTTGAATTGTAGAACCATTTGCATGCGTTACATCGGAAGTTCCGCCTTGACCTCTAGATATACCAGAAATTGTATTTGTTGCTGTGTTGTTAGATGTATATGTAATTAATTCTGCTGTAGCTCCTGAGCCTATTAATAAAGTTCCTGATGCCGGCATGGTTGCTGATGAAGTTAAAACCACCGATGTAGCTCCTGCAGCAAAAGTTCCTGAATTATTTATTGTTGTAGTTGATGTTGTGGTTGTACCACCCCATTGTCCTGTAGCCCAACCAAATCCAGGTAATTGAAATCTTGGTCCTACTACAAAGTAAGCGTCTAAGGTCGCTGTTCCGGTAGTCGTGAATGCAGTTCCTGATTCGTTTTTAGACATAGTAATAGTAAAAGTAGTTGTTGTAGGAACTGTTTTTACTTCAAATGTTTTTGTAAAGTCTGCAGCAGTAAATCCTGAAGATCCAGGAATTAAACTTACAGAAGAAAAAACAATTAAATCTCCTTCTGATAACCCATGTCCAGTGCCTGTGCTTACTGTAACTGTAGGTGAACCATTTGTTGTGGTAAAACAATTAGTCATACCAGCTTTTTGTTTAGAAGCATCTAATGGGTGAATATCGTAGAAAGTACCTTCATAATAAATATATAAAACTTTATCAGTGCCGATAGCTGCATATCTATTACCCGATAAGTCAAACCAAGTATGTTGATCTCTAGCTACTCCAACAAGACTTGTTGCACCTTTTTGTGACCATCCACCTATTTTTTCAGGTAAACCATATCTAAACCTTACGTACTGGCCTCCGGTCCATCGCCCCTCAGCACCGGTTTCAGTAATTTGTTTATCATATCCAGGTATTAATTGTACTTTACGTAATGCCATAATATTAAGTATAAACTAAAAAACTCATCCTATAAACCCTATCCTATCTTAGGTAAACCAAGCATAGGCCTTCTATCAAATTTATTTTTATCAGCAAAGGGTCCATTTAGATGATTATAATGTAAAAAAACCTGTCCACAAACTTGACCCTCAAAAGGGGGTCTCCAGTGTTCTAGATCACATCCACTGTACACTAACATATCTCCTACATCTAATAATACTTCTGTGCCTGGTGGTGCATTAGGTTTGTGTATATTTTTATACTCATCTATAACTGTATCAGCTCCTGTTCCGTCAATAAATATTGGCCATGGATCTCCACCTAAATTTAATGTAGTGGATATCTCACAACTTGGCCTGTCTTTATGTCTTTTCAATTCATCTCCATTTTTATATAATCTTGCATAAGAGTAGGTTGGTACTAAATCTAAACCAGTGTGTTGCTTCATTGTAGGTAACATTTTTACTAATAAAGTTTCCATTACAGGATCTGCATAATGTGAGTAAGTATTAGGTATTTGTTGATCTGTCCAAGTGCCCATAATTCCATTGTCATGGATTAGGTTGTTGTCGTACATAAATGCAACCGCATCTCTCTTAAGCAAAAAATAATTAAAAATAAAATTAGAAATATCGAACGATAAAGCGTTTTTAATTACTTGATATTTATTGAAAGCCATGTTGTATAAAATTAAAACTTACTGATATTCTTATATCATTTGATTGATTAGGTTCAACACAATGCCAAAGGTAATATGGAAATATAATTATTCTACCTTCTATAGGTTGTAAATGTACTTCTCTCCATAAATGCTTTGGTGGTTTACCTTTTTTTCTCATAGGCATATTTAATACTGCCCCTGCTCTTGGTTCATTACAAACTAAATCACCAGAATTTTCTGGTGCCTTAATATAATACACACCACTGAATAAACAATTAGGGTGCACATGTGGAGCATTGTATCCACCTGGCGGATTTATGTTAGCCCACATATTACCTATTACAGGCTCTCTGTCTAACCATTCTTCCTTCCATATATCATTCATCATTATAAACAATTCATTTACCAAAGGTCGATACACAGGAATTTTATGCATTTCTGTTGTAGAGTGCCAACCATTCTTATTTGTTTTTTTTAAACCAGGGTCTCGTTTAGACCACATAACAATTTCGTTAGCAAACATTTGATTATCTAACTTTACATCTTTACCATATATAGTTGTTGGAAAAAATTGTTCTTTAATCATCTGAAAGGTTTGCCTCCAAACCAAACTACAAGGGATTGTCTAACTCCTTTTGTTACTGGTTGTACTCTGTGATTTAAAAAAGATGCAAATACAATAGCATGCCCTTGTTTTAATTCTGCAAATTTTCCAGGTGCCATAAGTTCTAAATGTCCCCCTTCAAACTCTGATGGATCGTTTAGTAAAAGAGTCATTGATATTTTTCTAACTGGTGGTTCGTGTTGCATGTTTACATCACAATCCATATGCCAGTCATAAAAACCGCCTTCAGGATATTCTGTAAATTGTCCATTTTCTGTAACTTGTATATCGCCAAAACCAAAATGATTTTCATTTGCTTTTTGTATAAAGTTATTCAAATCACGATACATATGTCCCATTTCTTCAAATGGTATCCATGATATTGTTGTAACTCTTTTCTTTGTATCTGTTCCACCACCTGGTTTATTCATTCCTACTTGTGCTGTTTGTGGTTTTTGTCGTCTTCCACATTCTATAATCTGTCGACACTGATCTGGAGTAAATAATGGTTGTGTTGTTTGTATTATCCAACTTTTCCATTTAGGTTCTGTGATATGTCTATTTTCGTACATTAACTTACTCCTCTGTTTCTGATTGGATCATACTGCACATCTATATTTGCAGCTAGTGTTCGTCTCATACCTGGTCCATTAAATGGATATACGCAGTGTCTCATGTCATATGGAAATATAAAAAAGTCTCGTTCTTTAATATCTGGTTGATAATCTATATTAGCAAACATACCCGAAGCTGAACCTAAAATTTGTAATTTGCCATTTTGTGGTTGTTCTGCTGCAGAATATTCTACACCATAAGACTCGGGTAATTTTAAAATCATAACAGAAGACAAGCCTGTAAACAATGTTCCTTGATGCACGTGCACTGGATTGTATTCGTTTTCAAACATTTGATTTATCCATATTGAATTTAAATGCGTCTTATATTGTTTTACTTTATTCCACGTTAAATAATGATTAAATTTTTCTTGAAACCAATCTAAAACAGTTTTTGGTAAATGATTATGCCTTGTCATTTTTTCTGAATCTTTACCATGATAAAACAAACTATGTTCTTTTTCTATTTTACCCACTAATTGTTTGTTGGCAGGTTTTAATTCAGGATACTTTGCTTCATAAATTTGATTGATAGCCAGATAAATATCAAGAGGTACTTGATATCTTAATACAGATTGCCCTAAAAAAATAAAAGAAAAATTATTTTGGCTTTGCATTGAGGTTGTGAGCTAGTTGATCTTTTTTATTGTAAATCATTTCTCCTGATTTTTTAACTCTCTCAATTGTTTTTAATTGACCTAATACATTAAACACTTCAGGTTGACTTGAGCCTGATGTTAATGTCTCTGCTTTGTTTTTCATAATGTGATGATATGATTCTAATTGATGTGTATTAACATCTTTAGTATCAAAAGAACCATCATCAAATTCTTTTTTTAATTCAGACCAAAGTTTGATTTCTCTCATACGATCTCTAGCTACTAATTGCATATTAGCTAAACCATATCTAGCTTCATCTAAATCTATTTTATATTTTTCTAATTTGTATTCGTCTTTTTCCGTTTCAACCTTTTTTTCTAACCATTTAACTTTAGCCTCTGACCTTCTACAATCAAATGATAAACTCATTAAATTTTCTAGGAAAACGTTTTGTTCTCTTACACACTGCCAATACTTTGAAGCTTTTGTTGGATACTTCATATCTTGAAGAACAGACATTCTCATTTCTGTTTCAGTTCTAAATACTTGTTTCTTAGTCCATGTATCTCGAAGCTCGGCTGTCATAGCCTTAAACTCTTTTACATCTTCTGGATCTAATAGGTTGTTTAAACTTGGTGCTTCTTTTTCTATTAAAGCATGTATATTTCTTTTATCGGACATTTAATATAATTTAACTTTTTACAAAACAAAGTCAAGATTAAGTTGAAGTTAATGTTTTAGATACAACAGTTTCTGTTTCACCTGTAAATTCTTCTGTTGTATTAACGTCTGCTGAACCATTATATCCACCTGACACTAATCCAGCTGTTGAAGCTGAACTTGGTCCAAGACCTCCACCTCCTGATCTTGATGTGCCCATCAAAGGTCTTGTTGACCATGTTGTTCCATCATAAGCTTCAGTGCCACCAGCATTACCAGATTCTGGTGAGCCTCCGCTAACAAGTCCAGCTGTTTGTGATCCGGTTCCACTTGTCGCTGAGTTTCTTGCATAATTCATAGTTCCACCAGTTGTCCAAGCAGAACCTCCCCATTCATACGTAGCACCTGTATTACTTCCTGTACTTCCTCCGCATGACACTCCTGCTGTTTCAATTCCAAATCCTGACATATTAGCTGTTGCTGCGGGTAAAGCATTTGGTGCAGTTGCCCAACTTGAACCACTCCATTCTTCGACATTAGCAATTCTAGTTGGAGTAGGATGAAAACCACCCATGTTAATTGCAGAAGATGTAGTTCCAAAACCAGAGTTTGATCTTGTTCCTGTATTTAAACCATTAGGAGATGTTGTCCAAGAAGATCCATTCCAAGTTTCAGTTGCAGTTGTTGGACCTGGTGCTTCACCTCCGAATGCTAAAGCTGCACCCGATGTTCCAGATGCCCCTAAAGTATTTCTTGCCGTGTTTAAATCAGCAACTTCAGACCAAGTTGCTCCATTGTATAATTCTGTTTTACCTGTTCTAGGTGCTTCTCCACCAATTGCTAAAGCTGATGTTTGTATTCCTGCACCTGCAAGGTTTCTTCTAGCTGTTCCTAAATTTCCACTGCTAGCCCATGCTCCAGCTGTAATTACGTTTGCTGATTGAGTAAATTCTTCTGTGTTTGCAATAGATGCTGTTGGAGGATTATTTCCACCTCCTTGCACAGTAGAAATGTTAGGTGCACCATTAGATCCACCTAAGTTATCTCTTCTTGATGTTGCCATAGATGGGATAGTAGCCCATGAAGTTCCATCATAAGATAAAAAATTTGTTGATACGACATCTGCTGGTGAAGGTCCTGCTCCAGATGCTAGCATTCCTGCTGTTTGTGTTCCACAAGCAAAACCATCTTTAATTGCAACAGGAACAGCAGTCGCTGCTGTCCAAGATGTTCCATTATATTCTGCATTAGCTGTAGTATTTGCGGGTCCTAAATCTCCACCTGCAGAAACTGCAGCAGTTTGTATACCAAAACCTTGAGGACCAGATACACTTGATGGCATAGTGTTAGTCGCTGTCCATCCCTCTCCATCATATTCTTCTGTTGCATTTGTTCTAGTGTTTGGTCCAGGAACATATCCACCAAAAGCAACAGCCGCAGTTTGTGTTCCACACATACCAATACCACTTTTTGTAGTTGGCAAATTATGTGCTGGAGACGGTTGAGCAGTCCATGCTGTACCATTATAATAATTTGTTACTGAAGTTGTTACACCTAAAGCTGCAGTTAACGTACCACAACCTCTTAAACCTGCTCCAGCTGTGGGATAAGCACCACCACCTGTCCATCCAGAACCATTATATTCTTCTGTCAAAGTTGAACCAGCATAAGGACCTGCTATAGTTCCAGCAGATACTAAAGCTGCGTTTTGTGTATTACCCGCTGCAACAGATCCGTATCTTGCTGTGCTTAAAGGTGAAGAACTTGACCATGCTTGAACAGCAACAACAGATTTCAAATTACCTTCAGATGAGTTATACCAAACCTGTCCTTCGTACGTCGAATTCAAAGTTGGATCCGAGGAAAGTTCTTTTATTCTCTTACCATGTATCTCATCGTATGTAGCCATTTAAATCCTTATGGTAATACTACGTTTGATGGTCTTGTATTATTTGGTTCAGCTTTTTGTTCATCAGTCTGAGCATCCCAACTTGCTTGAGCTGTTTGAATTTCAGCATCAACCAAAGCTTGTGCTTCAGCTTTTGTTTTCTCACTAGCTCCTTTTTCAGCTAACCACATAGCGCCGTCAACGTTGTTGCCAACCATCCAGACGTTTGCAGGATAACCTCTTAGGAAGAATTTTTGTCTGTCTTGTACAGTAAAAAATCCTTTTCCAGTGTTAGTAGCTACTCCATAAATAAAGTGTGCCATAGTCTTCCTCCTTTTTTTGTTTATATATCATAGTTTAACTCTGAGTTAAAGTCTCTACATTTAGTGATTCTGTTGATCCACTAAACTCTTCTACAGTGGTTACATAACTTGGATCTGCACCTCCTGCTTGAACACCTGTAGTTTGACTTGTCCCAATTCCGTTTGCAGAACCTTGTCTTGCTGTTCCTAAATTTGGTCTTGTAGACCATGAAGTTCCATCATAGCCTTCTGTTGCTGCCGATAAAGAACCATCATTACCACCAGCACACATTGCAGCTGTTTGGCCTGCTGGTCCGCCCCAACCATTTACTTGATTTCGTCCTGTATTCATTGCTCCACCTGCTGTCCAATTAGTTCCGTCATATGCATATGTAGTTCCTGTAGTTGCTGTTCCAGTGTACCCTCCAAAAACTAATCCTGCATTTAGTGTACCTGCTCCTCCACCCATATTGCCTTTTAAAAAAGGAGCATTCGGCACTGCTGCCCAATTAGTCCCGTCCCATTCTTCTACAGTATTTAATCCACCAGGTGTTCCTGGAGAAGTGTCTCCTCCACATGCTACAGCTGCTGTATTTATTCCAAAACCTTGACCTGCTCTTTTTGCTGTAGGAAGTGAGTTTGTAGTTGTCCAAGCAGAACCATCGTATTTTGCTGAAACTGTTTGCCTTACTCCAGGAGAAGAATTATTGATTCCTCCAAAAGCTAAAGCTGTTGTTCCCGTAAGACCACAACCCATAATACTTTCACCTGAAAAAGGATAGTTTCCACCAGCTGTCCAAGACGAACCATTCCATTCCTCAGTGTAGTTATAATTTGAAGGTCCTTCTCCACCAAAAGCTAAACCATCTGCTGCAGATCCAGCACCTCCAATATGCTCACCATGATTTCTAGGCATAGCTGTTGCACTAGCCCATGCTGCGGCTGTAATAGCAACCGATCCTTTATTAAATTCTTGTGTTCTACTTCCTATAGTTGGTACAGGTGAGCCTTGTGCAATCCAAGTTGCACTTGCAGAAGTTGATCCATGAGCAGCTGAGTCTTGTGCTATACCTAAAGCTGGACCTACTGTAAAAGTTGTACCATCATACTTACAAGAATTTGTTGGTGGTCCCCCTGCAAATATTGCATCTGTCTGTGTGCCTGATCCCATAGCATAACCTGATATAGGAACAACGCCATTTCCATTTGGACCTGTAGTCCAATTACTACCATCGTATTCTAAAGAAATTGCATTTTCAGCATCTCCACCAGTTCCTGGTATAGGACTGTTTGTATAACCAAAAGAATTTATTGCAGCAGTTAGTGTTCCTGCTTGACCTTGTGAACTTTGTCTTTGAGGAGTTGCTGTTCCAGCAGTCCAATTAGCCCCATCATATTCTTCATTGAAATTTGCTCTATTTGTTGGAGGATAATTTCCTGCTGTTGCTAAAAGAGCGTTTTCTACCCCACATCCACTTCTATAGTTTACAGCATTTATCATAGGGTTTACTGTTGTCCAAGCTGATCCATTATATTCTTCAGTAACTCCTGTGTAGCCAGGTGAGCTACCTCCACCTTGACCAAAATAAACAGCTGCAGTTTGTATTCCAACTAATTTAGTATTACCTCTAGCAGTATTTAAAGTTCCACCAGATGCCCAACC
>WLWF01000883.1_pt1 | contig 27255 bp, 25 predicted proteins | sample 6718331 | NCBI WGS metagenome assembly WLWF01 (sample SAMN12718692, study PRJNA515312) | sponge metagenome | isolation source: marine sponge | host: Mycale hentscheli | place: New Zealand: South Island, Marlborough, Capsize Point | collected 2003-05-01
TTGAATTTACAGGATCATTAACAGCAGGAAGAAACGTAACTATTCCTCTTGACGTACAAAACTTTTACATTCTTAAAAACGCAACTTCAGGATCTCAAACCGTAACATTTAAATATGCTACAGGTTCTGGTGATTCAGTTGCAGTAGCTAATGGTAAAACATCTTTAGTTTATGCAAAAGCTGATGATGGTACAAATCCAAATTTAGCTTCTGTTGCATTAGCAAGTGATCTTGTTGATGACACATCACCACAATTAGGTGGTAACTTAGATACTAATTCTTTCATGATAGACTTTGATACCTCTCACGGTATTAGAGATGAAAACGCAAACGAACAATTATTCTTTAACACTACATCTTCAGCGGTAAATTATTTAGATGTTACAAATGCTGCTACAGGCGGTGATCCAAAATTAGCCGCAAACGGTAGTGATTCAAATGTAGACTTAGCTTTATCACCTAAAGGATCTGGTGAAGTAGTAGTTGGAACAGGATCAGCTGCATCAACAATTACATCAAGCGGTGCATACGATTTAGTTTTAGATACAAATTCAGGAACAAACTCTGGTAATATTACAATTACAGACGGTGCAAACGGAGCAATTACAGCAACACCAAACGGAACTGGTGAAGTAGTAGTCGGTGGTAATACAAACCCTGGAACACTTGTTTTAAATTGTGAGTCCAACTCCCACGGTATTAAACTTCAAAGTCCGGCCCACTCAAGTTCACAATCTTACACATTAAAATTTCCTACAGGTAACGTAACAGCAGATAGATTTTTAAAAGTTGCATCAGTTACTGGTTCGGGAACAACGGGTGTTGGTCAATTATCTTTTGCTGAAGTATCAGGTGGTACATCATACCAAGCTGTTAAAACTTCAGGTTTCACTGCAGTAGCAGGTGAAGGATATTTTTGTAATACAACATCAGCAGCTTTCACAGCAACATTACCTTCTTCACCAACTTTAGGTGATGAAGTTACATTAATTGATTATGCTGGAACATTCGATACTAATAATTTAACGGTAGGGAGAAATTCGCAACCTATCATGGGTTCAGCAGCAGACTTAACTGTCAGCATAGAAAGAGCGGGTCTAACTCTAATATATACTGATAGTACACAAGGTTGGCTGCTAAAGGATAAATAATCCGATGGCTAATTTAAAAACACTCAGTGGTTTTTCAATACAAAACCTATCATCAGATCCTGTACCATACGCACAAGCATTAGTAGATAATCCTTATGCGGGAGTTTGGGCATCTGGCGGTAATTTAAACACAGCAAGACAGAATGTAGCCGGTAATGGTATTCAAACTGCAGCATTAGCAGTAGGAGGATCACCTGCAAGAGCAATAACAGAATCTTACAATGGCACAGCATGGACGGAAGTTGCAGATTTAAACACAGGTAGAGATGCTTTAGCTTCGCAAGGGACCTACACTGCGGCTTTGGCTTTTGGAGGAAATTTACCAACAGCAGCAAATAGTGCTGCAACAGAAACTTGGAATGGTTCGAGTTGGACTGAAGTTAATGATTTAAATGCAGCAAGAAGAAATCTTATGGGATCAGGAGCAACTAACACAGCTTGTTTAGCAATATCAGGATATACATCTGATCCTGGAGGAACAAATACAGTTAATGTAGAATCTTGGGATGGAACTAATTGGACAGAAATTACAAATATTAATTCAGCAAGAAGAGGTGGCGCAGGCGGAGGAACTCAAACTTCTGCAATAATCGCAGGCGGTTATGTAACTGCAGTCAGTGCACTTGCAGAACAATGGAACGGATCATCTTGGACGGAAGTTTCAGATTTAAATACTGGTAGAGAGGGATTAAGTTCTGGTATATCATCTAAAGATTCAGGAATTGCTTTTGGTGGATATAGTACAGCCAATGTTGCTGGTACAGAATCTTGGGACGGAACAAGTTGGACTGAAGTAAATGATATGGCAACTGCAAGACAATTTTTAGGAGGTGCTGGAACTAGCACACTAGCTTTAGCTTTTGGTGGAGAAGCTCCTGGTGGGGTAACCACGGGTACTGAAGAATGGGCTTTCTCTGGATTAAATCCATCAACAACTCCAGCAGCAGATTACTCAGACGCATTAGTTGGACAAATGTATTACAATTCAACATCAGGACAATTTAAAGCTATTAAAGAAGGAGTGGGTTCTTGGGCAAGTGGAACAAGTATGCCATCAGTCTCTGCAGGTAGAGGTATGGCTGGACCTACTTCTGCAGCAATAGCATATGGTGGAACAGGTTCGCCAGGAACTTCTTCACAGACACTTACAGAATATTATAATGGTTCATCTTGGTCTGAACAAGCTGATTTAAATCAAGGAAGATTTATGGGATGTCCGGCTACATTGGGATCACAAACTGCAGCACTTTTTGCAGCAGGAGCTTATAATGGAACTGATCAAGATAACGTTGAAAGTTGGAATGGTTCAGCTTGGTCTGAAGTTAACAATGTACCTACTGCTAAACATTCTTATGCAGCTGGAGCAGGAACACAAACTGCAGCTTTAGCTATTGGTGCAGGTCCACCTAACAGAGCCTTAGTTTCATCTTGGGATGGAAGTAATTGGACAGATGTTGGAGAATTGAATACCGGAAGGTATTTTAACTCTGCTTCAGGAACTCAGACTGCAGGGTTAACTTTTTCTGGAGATGTTGATAATACTTTTACAGCCAACACAGAAGCGTATGATGGTACGTCTTGGACGGAGCTTAATAATTTAAACACAGCTAGAGCGACAGGTGGTGGAGCTGGTACACAAACTTCAGCGCTTATGATAACTGGAAACATTCCTTCTCCTAGCTCAACAATGAAGGCAGAAACTGAACAATGGGACGGAACTTCTTGGACAGAAGTTGGAGATGTAGCTACAGGTAGAAATAGACCAGGAAGCACAGGAGCCACTGCATCTAATGCTATGATAGCTGGAGGACAACCTCCATACATGGCTAACGTTGAGATATGGGAGATACCAGATTTTGCAATTAATACGGTGACAACGAGTTAATTATGATTTATAAACAAAGAAAAGGAGGAAGCAACTATGGCATATAAATATTGTACAGCGACTAACTGGGGAAAAAACTTTTTCACTCACGAAGAGAGAAAACAGTTTCACCTATCTGGTCATCCTGGAGATGTTTGGGTTGTAGGCGATAATCTTTACGGCGATCAATGGATTAATAAAGTTTCAGGTGCGATTAAAACGCAAGCTGAAGCTCAAGCTATTGTAACTGGAGAGATTGAAGCAGCACAAGCAGCTTACGATGCATTATCAGCAGATGAGCAAGCGCTACAAACTAGACCAGCTATTTACAACTTACCATAGTAGTTAAACTCTATGAGTAAATACAAAGAAATTAAAGGATTTAAAGTTCAAACTTTGAGTAGTGATCCTGTTGCATCTGGTTTAGCAGGTGCTTCGTGGTCTTCTGGTGGAAGTTTAAATGTAGGTAAATATTGGAACGGAAGATCAGGAGCTGGAACACAAACAGCTGGTTTAATTGCAGGTGGTCACAATGGATCTGGTCAAGTGGGCACTACAGAATCTTACAATGGTTCTAGTTGGACAGAAGTAAACGATTTAAACACAGCAAGAAATTCAGCTACAATGGGTGGCGCACAAACATCTGCTCTTATTACAGGTGGTGGGACTGCAGAAGCAATCACAGAATCTTGGAACGGATCAAGTTGGACAGAAGTAAACGATTTAAATACTGGTAGAAGACAATTAGCAATGGCCACAGGTAATGCTAATACTTCTGCTTTAGCTTTTGGAGGATATGCTCCACCAACACCTGGTCCTGTAGGTTACACAGGTCTTACTGAAAGTTGGAATGGGTCAAGTTGGACTGAAGTAAGTGATTTAAATACACCAAGATCTTCTTTAGCATCTACAGATGGTTCTGCTACCGCAGCTTTAGCAATCGCAGGATATAGAGGACCTCCAACAGCAGATAGAACTAAATTTGTAGAACAATGGAACGGATCAAGTTGGACAGAAGTTGGAGATGTAAATCAAGAAAGAATGGATTTAGCTTCTTGTGGAACTACAACAAATGCTCTAGCTTTTGGTGGAATTGACACTGCTAGTTTAGCAGTAACTGAAAATTATAATGGAACTTCTTGGACAGAATTAGCTGATTTATCAACAGCAAGATATGCATTAGGAGGAACGGGATCAACTCCTGCAGCTCTTGCAATAGGGGGCTACATTACTACAGTTCAATCAGTTACAGAAGAATGGAATATAGCAACAGATTTCACAAAACAAAATCTAGGACAAGTTTATTATAACTCTGGATCAAACGCTTTTAAAGTTACCGCGCAACCCGCAGCTGGTGGCTCGTGGGCAAGTGGTGGAGATTTAAATACCGCTAGAGCTAGATTTGGTGGAGCAGGTCAAGCAACACAATCGGCTGCATTAGTTTTTGGGGCAGGCAATTCTCCTTACGGACAAACAGAAGAATACAATGGAACTGCATGGTCGGAACAAAATGATTTAAATACTGGAAGATATATTTCTCCTGGTGGAGCAGGAACTCAAACAGCTGCTTTAACTGCAGGCGGGTATAACCCAGCGGGGTCTCCACAATATGCCACAGTAAATTCAGAAACTTATAATGGAACTTCTTGGACAGAAGGTAATGATTTAAATGAAGGAAGAATAGACTGTGTAACTTTTGGCTCATCTACTGCTGGAATATTAGTTGGTGGAGGTGAAGCTTCTGGTGGACCTGGAACAGTTGCGAGCGTAGAAATTTATAATGGAACATCGTGGACTGAAACAACAGATATTCCTACAGTAACACAAGAAATGGCAGGATGGGGAGTACAAACATCTGGTGCAATAGTTGGTGGGTCAGTAGATAGTGACCCTACTATGAAAAACACAACAGTTGAATGGGATGGAACTTCTTGGTCAGCAGGAGGAAATTATTCTAGAAATAATAAATATTTTCAAGCGTTTGGATCAAGCGTTTCAGCAGGTTTAGCAGCGGGGGGAGAAAACCCTGGTGAGTCACCAGCGAGACTATCAATCGCTGCAGTTTATGATGGAACTTCTTGGAGCGAAGTAGCTGAACTTTCTTCAGCAAGATATGGAACAGCAGGTGGAGGAACTACTGCAAGTGGTTTAATCTCTGGAGGAGAAACTGCTCCTACCACAGTAGCATCAACAGAAGAGTGGACAGTTCCTGAAGCAAACAAAACAATTACGGTAAGTTAATATGGCAACATTAAAACAAATAAAAGGCACAACAATACAATTCTTAGATTCAGATCCAGTAGTATACGTTGGTACTTGGTCTAGTGGTGGTGCTTTAAACAATGCAAGAGAACAACTTACTGGAACAGGTATTCAAACAGCAGCACTCGCTATTGGTGGATATGATGGAAGTAACAGAGGATACACAGAAAATTACAATGGTACAGCGTGGACAGAAGTTGCTGACTTAAATGGGGCAAGAAGAAATTCAGGTTCTTCAGGAACTACAACAGCAGCTTTAGCATTCGGAGGTTTTACTGTTCCTCCAGCTAGTAATGGACCAAGTGCACTTAACGAACAATGGGACGGATCAAGTTGGACAGAAACAGCAGATTTAAACACGGCAAGATTTGGAATGGGTTCAGTAGGTACCACTACAGCAAGTTTAGCTTCAGGAGGAATTACTACAACACAAGTTGCAGTTAACGAGTCTTGGAATGGTTCAGCATGGACTGAAGTTGGAGATTTAAATACGGCAAGAGGTTCGTTAGGAAGCATGGGAACTTCAACAGCAGGACTAGTTGCAGGTGGTGGACCAGCTCCAGCTGTTAGTAATGCAGGAGTTACAGAATCTTGGAACGGTTCAGCGTGGACGGAAGTTGCAGATTTAAATCAAGGTGGAGATACAATAGGTAGTGCTGGAACTCAAACATCAGGTTTAGTATTTGGAGGAACTATTTTTCCTCCTGGAGGAATATCAGCAAGAACTGAATCTTGGGATGGATCTAGTTGGACAGAAGTAAATGATTTAGCAGCAGCTAGACAATACGGTGCAAGAGCAGGTGCTAGTAACGCTTCTGCATTATATGCAGGGGGTAATACCGGTTCTGCTGTAGCAACAACAGAAGAATGGTCTTTCCCACCAATAACAGCAACAGTCGTACAAGAAGGCCAACTCTGGTTTAATTCTGGTTCTGGAACGTTAAAAGGTTATAAATTATCAGCACCGACGGGTACGTGGTCATCAGGTGGTGCTATGAATACAGCAAGAGGATACATGGCAAGTGCTGGTATACAAACCGCGGCTTTAAGTATTTCGGGATACACAACAACTAATGTTGCAGTAGTAGAACAATACAACGGATCAACTTGGACGGAAATAGCAGATGTTAATACTGCAAGAGAATCAGCAGAAGGTTGCGGAACTATTACAGCAGCCATAGCTTTTGGTGGTTACGACACGGGAAATACAGCTAAAACAGAATCTTGGAATGGTAGTGCGTGGACGGAAGTTAATGATTTAAATACAGCACGAACAGGTCTTGCAGGAGCTGGTGTACAACCAGCAGCTTTAGCTTTCGGTGGTTCTTCTGGTTCTAATTCAGCTCTAACAGAATCTTGGGATGGTACATCGTGGACAGAAGTTAGTGATTTAAATACAGCAAGAAATACGCTAGGTGGTCTTGGATTACAACCAGCAGCGCTAGCATTTGGAGGTTCTGTATCTCCGAAACAACAAACAGAACTTTGGAACGGATCAAGTTGGACTGAAGTTAATGATTTAAACACAGGTAGAACTAATCTTGCATCTTCTGGAACAACTACATCAGGTTTAACTTTCGGTGGAAATAGTCCACCAAATGTTTATGCTAACACTGAAGTGTGGGATGGAACTAATTGGACAGAGGTAGCGGATTTATCAACTTCAGTTCAGTCAAATGGTGGAACAGGAGCTTCTTCTCTTAGTGCTTTATCTTTCGGCGGACTTGCACCATCTGTAACAGCAGCAACAGAAGAGTGGACAGCAGATAAGGCAGTAGTTACAGTAACAACTTCATAGTTGACTTTTTAGTATAAAGATATATATACAGATTAGAAATGAATAAAGGAGATAGCATGAACAAAGAAAAACGCAATATTGCGACTAAACTAGAAACTGAGTCTAAGTATTTAACTAATATATTAGATAAAGAAGACGTTAAAGATTTTAAAAAATTAATACCAGAACTCCAAGACACTTGGATGAAGAAACAAATGTTTCGTACAGAAACAGAAATGAGGTTTTCTGTGTTGTCTGATAATAAATATCCAACTAAAGCTGCTAAGTATTGGCAATCGGTAAGAGAACAGAACACTCACTTTGAGAACTTAGTTCACTTATCTTTTGATGCTAGGAAAAATGAAGTAGAGATAGAAAAACTACAGAGAGATATTAAAAAAGAAAAAGATCCAATAGATAAAAAGATGAAACAAATAGAGCTAGAAGAAAAGCTTTATGGTAAAGCACAAATGGAACTTGTGGCTAAACATAGAATGAGAGAAGTTGCAACATGGTCTAAACTTAAAAAAGAGTTTGATGATGGTAACTTTGACAAGAAAGATGTTAACTCACACCAAGCACATTCTTACATGTTAAGACTACAACATCAAAAGAATACAATTACTCCAGGCACATCACAACCTGAAGTATTTAATGTGTTAGGTCAAATCGATACACTTGAAAGAGTGATTAGAGATAAAGAGCTACAACCACCGAAAGAAAAAAAGAAACTGAAGTAATATGAAATTTGACTTTGTATATTTAGGTCAAACTGTTTTAAAGTATCAAGTACCCTTAGAGATCTTTGTTGGTCTTAATGAGATATATGAGAAACAAAAGAAACAGTTGCCTTCTGCTACTAAACAACTTGTTGGTAAAATAGAAGATGAAGTGTCTTTATATTATTCTGGTCCTAACAACGACAAGATGCATCAACATTGTTTCTTACCACAAGATATACTGAAATGGTTTCATAGCGTCTTTGATCATTACACAGATTGGAATAAAATAGGTCCAACACAAAAAAATATAAATTCTGTTTGGGTTAATGAAATGAAAGCTAATGAATATAATCCAGTACATATCCATCAAGGTAAACTGTATACAGGTCTATCTTCTGTAATGTGTTTAAAGTTACCTAAGGATACAGGTATAGAATATTCAGCTCCAGAGAAACCTATGAATGGACGGTTACAAATTATCGGATCTGCTAACGGACAATTTTCTAAAACAGACTATTCACCTAATATGAAGATAGGTGACTTTTATGTTTTTCCATATGACATGAGACATTGTGTTTATCCCTTTAACGGAACAAAAGAAAAGAGAAGAACTTTAGTTTGTAATGTAGATGTTGATTACAACCCAGTGTCTTCAAGAACTGGATCAGGACAAAACGAATGATACCTAGAATGCCACGATGGCAATCTTATGTTGCCACAACTACAGAACCTATATTTACACCACAACAATGTCAGATGATTGTAGATGCAGGACATCAACAAAAACCTGAAGTAGCCAAAGTAGGTGGAGGAGATAAAGGTGCACATGATACAAAGAAGCGGGTGACAACAATATCTTGGATACCTTTTGCTAAATTACCTGAGATGTATAAACAAATAGAGAATCAACTTTCTATTGTAAATTTAAATCATTTTGGTTTCGATGGTGTTAGACTTACAGAGCCAGCACAATTTACAGAATATCCTAAAGGTGGTTTTTATGATTGGCACATGGATCTAAATGCTTTTGGTCAAGATGGTCAGAACCCTATTAGAAAAATATCTATGACACTATTATTATCAGACCCTAAAGATTTTACTGGAGGTGATTTAATGTTTTCAGAGATGGGTGATAAAAAACCCGTACCCTTGAAACAAGGACAAGCTATATTCTTTGCATCATTCTTAAGACACAAAGTAGCTCCTGTTAAAAAAGGTATTAGACGATCTATGGTTATGTGGTTTGGAGGACCGCCATTAAAATGAGTCAACTACAAAGAAAGATATTATTTCCAACTGCTGTTTATTTTAAAGATTTACCTAATGCTAAAGAACTTAATAAATATTTATTTAAAGAAATAAAGAAGTGGCGTAAAGCAGATCCTAAAGGAGAACATAAAACAAATTCTGGTTTTGGTTGGCACAGCAAAACAGATATGGATAAGAGAAAAGAATACAAACCACTTATAGATGAATTATTTAAAATGGCTGAAGAATGTAATAAAGATTTTGGTATACTACCTAAATTAGGACTTGGTAATATGTGGGCTAATATTAATCCAACATACAGTTATAATAAAACACATACACATCCTAACTCTATGTGGTCAGGTGTATATTATATCAAAGTACCCAAGAACTCAGGTAAATTATTTTTAGAAGACCCTAGACCAGGACCTAATACATATATGCCTAGAAGAGTAGAAAATTTACCAGAACAGTTATGGAGAGTATGCGCTTATGAACCTATGGAAGGGCGTATGATATTCTTTCCCTCTTGGCTACCCCACGGTGTAGATATAAACATGAATACAGAAAAAGGTGAAAAGAACTGGAGAATTTCTGTATCATATAACTTTATACAAGTATGAGTTTTAAAAAAAATAAATATCAAGTCATACGTGGTGCTGTATCTAAAGAGTTAGCAGACGTTGCTTATAGATATTTACAAATATGTGCAGAAGCTGATAACTGGATGATAAATAATTATGTTACACATGTAGGTAATCCATTAGTGGGCAACTTTCATGACCCACAAGTACCAGGATCCTATGCTAAATATGCAGACAGATTTATGGAGACATTATTAATTAAAACTATAGATGTTATGCAAAAGAAAACAGGACTTAAATTAGTTCCTACTTATTCATACACAAGACTCTATAAAACAGGCAATATATTAAGGAGACACAAAGACAGACCTAGTTGTGAGATATCTACTACTTTATGTTTAGGTGGAGATCAGTGGCCTATATATATCGATCCTACGGGGTCTGACAACGTCATAGATGAGTATAAAGACATACATAAGCCTGGTGCACCCATAGGTGTAGAAGTCAATCTAAAACCTGGTGATATGCTTATTTATTCTGGTTGTGAACTAGAACATTGGCGTAAGCCTTTTGAAGGAAAGCTTTGCGGACAAGTGTTTCTACACTATAATCATGCAGATGGAAGGTTTGCAAAAGCCAATTTGTATGATAAAAGACCTATGTTGGGTATAACCAAAACTCGTTGATAATCAACGCAATCTAATATAATCTGGAGATCTATGTTACAGAAGGTTAATTTTGCACCTGGAATAAACAAACAAATCACTGCTACCGCTGCTGAAAGTCAGTGGATAGATTGTGATAATGTACGTTTTAGATATCTATTCCCTGAAAAGATAGGTGGTTGGAAACAACTAGGTGCCGACAATATAACAGGTGCAGCAAGAGCACTACATCAATTTACTAATAGCTTAGGAAGAAAGTATTCTATTATAGGATCAAACAGAATTTTATACGCTTATTCAGGTGGTGTGTTTTATGACATACACCCCATTAGCTCTACAAACACATTATCAAATGCATTTAGTACAACTAACGGATCAACAACAGTTACAATAAATTTTTCTGGCGATCATGGTATTCAAGCTGGTGACATTGTATTATTAGATAATTTTACTGCCATTACAAATTCAGATTATGCAGCAGCAAACTTTGATGATATAAGATTTATGGTTACAACCGTACCCACATCTAACACGATTACAATTACAATGCCTTCCAATGAGACAGGATCTGGTGCAACTCAATCAGGCGGTATAAGAGTTCAACACTATTATCATGTAGGTCCCGATGTGCAAGCACAAGGATTTGGTTGGTCTCTTGGGTCTTGGGGTGGAGAAGAAGTAGGAGCTTTTACTACAGTTTTATCTTCCGACATTAATAGCTCTACAACAAGCATAACATTAAACGATGCATCACAGTTCCCATCTTCAGGCACAAACTTTATACAAGTAGGAACAGAAGAGATATCTTACACAGGTATATCTACAAACACTTTAACAGGTGTGACAAGAGGTGTGAGAAATACAACAGCAGCGTCACACTCTTCAGGAGCTACGGTTACAAACACATCAAGTTACGTTGCATGGGGTGAAGCAGCATCAGGTGACTTAATTGTTGATCCTGGTATGTGGTCTATAGATAACTTTGGTGACAAAGCTATTTGTTTAATTGTTGATGGTGAAGTATTTGAATGGAACTCAGCAGCAACAGACGCAACATCTTCAAGAGCCACTATTATATCTGGCGCACCAACTGCATCAAGACATATGTTAGTATCTACACCGGATAGACACTTAGTATTCTTTGGTACTGAAACAACTATTGGTACAAAGTCTACACAAGATAATATGTTTGTAAGGTTCTCTTCTCAAGAGGATATTAATACTTATACACCTACAGCAACCAATACAGCTGGTACACAGAGACTGGCCGACGGATCACGGATCATGGGAGCTATTAGAGGTAGAGATTCTATTTATGTTTACACAGACACAGCATTATTCTTAATGCGTTTTGTAGGTCAACCTTTTACATTTGCTTTCATACAAGCAGGAACCAACTGCGGATTGGTAGGTAAGAATGCAGTGGTTGAAGTAGACGGAGCTGCATATTGGTTTTCAGAAAATGGTTTCTTTAGATATGCGGGTGCTCTTGAATCATTAACATGTTTAGTAGAGGACTTTGTTTACGATGATATTAATTTAGACTCTGGTAATCAAATGATATCTGCAGGACTTAATAATTTGTTTGGTGAAATTATGTGGTTTTATCCAACAGCAAACTCTGCTGTTGTAAACAAAATGGTTTGTTATAACTATCAAGATTCATCACCACAAAGACCAATATGGACAGTTGGAACTTTAGCTAGAACAGCATGGCAAGACTCTGCTGTATTTGGTAAACCTCATGCATTAGAATATGATGCTGATGGTGTAGAAGGGTCTAGCTCAGCTACATATGTTCAAGGAAATACAGATGGTATATCAACATACTATCAACACGAAACAGGAACTGATCAAGTTAAAGGCGGTGCAGTAACAGCTATTACAGCTAATATATTGTCAGGTGATTTTGATATTACACAAAGAGTGGCAAGAGGATCTACGACAGCTACACCAGATCTTAGAGGAGATGGTGAATATATAATGAAGATTAGAAGATTTGTACCTGACTTTATATCACAAACAGGAGATACTAGAGTCACTTTAAACCTTAGAGATTTTTCAAATGATGCAGCAGCAAGCTCATCACTTGGTCCCTTTACAATAACATCATCAACTAGTAAGGTGGATACTAGAGCGAGAGCAAGAGCTATAGCTTTAAAAATAGAAAACACAGGAACTAGTCAGGATTGGAAACTTGGCACGTTTCGATTAGATATACAACCGGACGGTAGAAGATAATGGATTTATCAACATTAGGACCTTTAATAGCAGGTAGTTTAGTTTCAAGAGGCGCGGATAGATTATTAAATTCTGAGCAAAAAAATAATAAATATATTGATAATGTAACAGGCGGTGGATTTAGTGGGAAAGGCACGAGTGGAAAAAGTAAAGGTAAATCAACTTTTACGAGTATAGCTAAACAAGGAATAATGGGTTTAATAGCGAGAAGTATTCTTGGACCTATACTTGGACCATTAGCTTTAACTCTAGGTACAAATATTTTTAATAAAAATCCAAACATAACTAAAGGACTAGGTTTCTTTAATAAAGATGGAGACGGAATAACTAAAGGACCACCTGGCATACCTAAAGGACCGTTTATTGACCCAGACACTCCGATTGACGAAGGTTTTCAAGTAACAGGAAATTATGCCGGTAATGATTTTTACAGTGCTGAAGGCACAACAGTAGATGAAGAAACGGGCGATTTAACAAACGCTGATGGAACTTATGGTGGAAATATTGTAGATGAATTTGCTCAACCTACTCCTACTGCTCCAGATCCAAGAGATAGAGGGGGTAGTGACTCTGATGGAGACAGTGGCGGAGGCGGCGGTGGAGGTAATGCGAGTGCCTCAGACTTTTCTGATGACACTGCTGGCACACCTTTTAAATACGGTGGTAGAGCAAGTTATTCTGGTGGAGGGCTAGCAAGTTTATATAGATAATGGCAAAGATAGTACAAGTATTAACAAGACCAAGTGAAGAGTATAAGCAATCTGTAGCTGACGCACAGGTTAGAGATCTCGATGGTATTTTACAAAAATTAAACACAACGTATCAACAAGACTTAAAAGACGAGGTAGAAGCATTTAACTTCTTTATTAATTAATGGCTAATAGTTTTATAAACGCAAAAGTAGATCTAACAACGACAGACTTGACAACTGTTTATACAGTGCCGTCATTTAAAACATCTGTAATTAAGTCTATTATAGTATCTGAAGATGCTGGATCAGGAGCCAATATAACAGTGACTTTGGTGGACGCATCAGCTAATATATTCAGCTTATTTAAAACAAAAGCTATAGCTTCAAATGCTACAACACAGCTTCTAACACAGCCCTTAGTTATGGAAGCAGGTGAGGCCTTAAAAGTCCAAGCCAGTGATGCAAATGAGCTACATGTAATAGCTTCAATACTAGAAATAGAACCAAGAGAGGTAACGACATAATGCAAACAATAAAGCCAGAAAAGATAATAACGACAATATCTAACTTGAAAACAGGTGAAAAATACAATACAGATGAGGAATGGAAAGCAAAAGGCGTGCCAGAAGCTGACATCAGAAGAGATGTCAAAGTAATCATGCCTTCGCTTGATTTGTTCCCAAAAACCAAGTAAAGTGGTAAACTATGGCAATATCTAGATTTCAAATGAACAGACAATTAAGAGCATACGGCGGAATAATGGGCCAAGACGGTAGACGAAACTATGGTATAGGTTCGTTCTTCCAAAAAAAAATCATGGACCCAATTAAAAATGTTGTAAAAAGTCCTACAGCTAAAGCTTTAGGAGCAGCTGCATTAGGTTCTTATGGTTTAGGCAGAATGCAAGACGGTGGAGCTGATAGAGGTATATTTGGAAATATTTTAGAAGGCGGTACTAGAGCTTTATTTGGTAAGAAAGAGTTGGGAGAAAGAGACATGATAAGAGATGGCGGTATTTTTGGTGCAATTAAAAAAGCAGGTAGTTCTATTGGAGATGTTTTAGGAACCCAAGTAGGAACAGGTAAAGATAAAAAAACTGTTGGTAATACAATATTAAGTGGTTTATTATCCGGTCCAGGACTTGCAATCGGTTCAGGATTATTAGCCGGTGCATTTACAAAAGATAAAGAAGACCCAATTTACACAGGTCAAGACGTAGGATTAAATTTACAAGACATAGCTAAACTTGCAAACATATCAGACCCAAAAACAGCTTCAGCTATTGGTTTAAGATTTTCACCAGATGTTGCATCTAGAAAATTCACACCAGAAGAAATGGCAGCAACCTATGCAGCTAACGCTCCACGAGATTTTACAGAACAAAGAGAACAAGCCGAAGACGGTGGTATCATGGGTAGTCAAAAAGACTTTGACAAATTTTTAGAAGACATGAAACAAAGAGACATGAGCGGTATGCAAGATCAGATTCTTAGAGATTATAAAGAATACATGAGAAGAAAAAAAATGATAGAAAATTTACCAGAAGCTAGAGACGGTGGTATAATGAAAATGGCTGAAGGCGGTATGATGGCGTCTTATGGTTATGATGATGCAATGTCTGAAACACGTCAACTATTTATGCAATATAAAAAAAGTGGAATAATTCCTATGGAAATGGAATTTGAAGAATTTTTAGAATTATTACAAGGACAAAAACAACAACCAAACAGAACTATGGCACAAGAAGGTGGCATGATGGACATGGGTGGCAATGAAATGGATTTAAGAGGCGGTGGTTTTGTACCAATGGGTGAAGCTGAAAGAGCTGACGATGTACCAGCAAGACTATCTAAAAACGAATTTGTATTTACAGCGGACGCAGTAAGAGCAGCAGGTGGCGGTAACGTCGACAAAGGTGCTGATAAAATGTACGCAACAATGAAAAAACTAGAGGACAGAGTAGCATAATGGCAATAGCACGATCGGTAACACAGGCACCAAGTTTCATAGATGATCTAGCCAAAGATTACGGAACACAGTTAACAGGTTTAACTGCTGTACCTTTAGATACATCTAGATTTGCACCTCAAGTTGCAGGACAAGATGCTTTACAAACACAAGCAGTATCTCTTGCAGGACAAGGTATAGGATCGTATCAACCCTTTTTACAACAAGCACAAACAACATTAGGTGGTGCAGAAGGTATGTTGGGATCAGGTGCTGGATCAGGTACAGGAAGTATTCAAGATTTTATGTCACCATATCAATCATCAATTATTGATACAACATTAGGTGAGTTCGATAGAAACAGAGCTATGCAAGAACAAACATTAAGAGATCAACAAGCTAAATTAGGAGCTCTTGGTTCAGGTAGAGCGGGTGTACAACTTTCCGAATACGGATTAGGTGCAGATAGAGAAAGAGCTTTATTACAAGCAGGATTATTACAACAAGGTTTCGGTCAAGCACAAGCAGCCAGACAACAAGATTTTCAAAATAGATTTGATGTCTTTGGAGCACAAACAGGATTAGCTGGTGCTCTTCCACAATTACAAAGAGCAGACATTGCATCATTGGGTCAGGTGGGCGCCGCTCAACAGTTGCAACAACAAAGAGTGTTGGACGCACAACAAGAAGCTAATAGACTACAAGCTTTCGAACCACAAGGTAGACTAGATACTTACGGTAGAGGTATTGCACAATTAATATCTGGATACCCTGGTTCTAGCAACGTATCGCAAACACCTAATCTTACACCATTACAAACAGCTTTAGGAGTTGCTTCAACAGTTGGCGGTTTATTTAAAAAACCTGGACAAGGATAACAATGAGTAGAACTTTAAAAAGACCAATGTTTAGAATGGGTGGTAGCACTGAAAACTCAGGTATTATGGACGGTATGAGACAAAGATATGCTGATGGCAGCGTAGAACAAGTTTTAAAAACATTAGATGAAAGAGCTCCAGCTCCTGATTATAGTAAAGGTAATTTTTTAACAGAGTTTGGTTTAAATTTATTATCCACACCACCACAAGGAAACATATTTCAAACATCTGCAGTAGCAGCTAAAGATCCTCTGGCTAGATATAATCAAGCAAAAGCTAACTCTGCAGCAGGTAGAAGAGCAATCATGGCTCAACTATTGGGTCAAGACAGACAGTTTGAACAAGACAGAACTTTACAAACAGAGAGATTAGATGCTCAAAGAGAAATAGCTGGAGTCGAACGACAAAATAAAGAAGCTATAGCAAATTTTCCTGAAGCAGGAAATCCTGTTATCGCAAAGAAACTACAAATAATTTTAGACACATCTGAAGCTATTTCATCACCAGGTCAAGTTGTTCCTGACGGTCAAAATATTGTACAATCAATATCATTATTAAATCCTGACTTAGGAGTAGTTTTTGCTTTGTACAGTCCTCTAACAGGGGATCTAACTAAATACGTAAGAGTAGACCCAGGAAAAGGAAAAAATATTATCTTAGCAGAAGTAGATGCTAGCGGTAATGATCTACCAGGAGGCGAAGGCGATGCACCAGAAGAAGAAGCATTTACAGGTTTTCCAACATACAAGCAGAAACCAAAAGAAAATATATTTAAAGACTTAGAAGATAAATCCGATTTTAAAGCGTTTGATGAACCGGGAGCGTAGATGGTCAAATACTATGATCCTCTTTCAGATGCTGAAAAAAATAATAAAACAAATTTTTTTCTATCAGGAGCAGCAGGAATACTATCAGGTTTAATTAAAGTACCCGAAGGAGTATTTTCTTTAGCTGCAGAACTATTTGATCTTGGAGCAGATACAGATACAGCAGCTAGCGTAGAAGAATTTTTTGATAATAAAGTATTTAGTGCGATTGAAGACGTAGCACAAGAGAGAGCTGTAGGTAAGTTAACAGAAGCATTTACACAAATAGGTATACCAGGTGCTGTTGGTTTTAAACTAGGTCAGAAGTTAGCAACTAAAGCTTTAAAAGCTAAAAAAGCAGGAACTCTTTTAAATTTAAAGAACCCTAACCTACAAAAAAGTTTAAAGAAAACTGCAGAATTAAATGATAAAGCAGGTTATAAAAGATTTGCTGCTGGTGTAATGGGTGGTGCTGCAGGTGAAACTTTTGTAGCGGACATAGAAAGAATAGGAACTTTTGGAGATATGATAGGGGGTCCAACAAAACTTGATAGAGAACCCTCAAACACGAACCGTGGAGAGGCTTTACGTAAATTATTAAACAGAACTAGGTTTGCATCAGAAGGTATTGTAATTACGCCCTTTGTGTATGGTGTAGGTAGAGGAGCAAAAGAGTTAGCTACACGTGGCAAAGAGTTAGCATATAGCGACAGTCAATTTTTAAGATTAGTAGATAAAGTTGGTGGTGCATTTAGAGCTAGAGGTAGAAAACCACAAGAAGTGTTTGAAGCTAAAATGAAACAAATGGGTAGAAAGATGGGTGATGCAAAAAAAGCAGAAGCTCTTTCTAATTACATGACAAAACAAATAGATGAAATGTTTCCTACGTCACAAAGAGTGTTTGATAAATCAGTTTCAAAAGAAAAAGAAAAATTTCTAGCACAGTTAGATGATGTTTTATTCAAAGGTAATCTAAGAAATAAAATAGACCAACCTTCTTGGGACAAGATAACTAAAACTATGAAGGAAAAAAATATTTCTAAAGAAAAAATAGGTACAATGTATAATGCAATAACAAATTCAAGAGGTGCCTTTACAGAATTATTAGACTTTATAAAAAAAGGTAGTTCACCCGATCAAATAAAAACTAACGTAAAAGAGCTAGAAGAGATAATGGGTGATAGAGTTAAACAATATATTGGTAGCACCTATAAAATATTTAATGAAAAATCTATAATACCTTTTGCAAACTATCAGCCTACTGATGAAGCAATAAACAGAGCGGTAGGACTTTTTCAAAGATACTCTAGATTTACACAAAGAAACAATAAAACAGTAAAAGAAATAACTGAACAAGAAGGACGATCTATGGTAGCGTCTGTATTAGATAGTGTACCTAAAACAAAACCAAAAGGACAGCTGCCTGCTTTTCAATATGTTAACCTTACTGCAGGAGCAGAAACACCTGATGTTTTAAAAACTTTTGCTAGGACAGTTACTAAAGGTAAATATGCTGGTGCTGATCCAAACGCACCAAGAGTTATTGGTAGAGGTAGTAAAGTATTTAGAGAGTTGTTTGGTGAGATACAAGACCCAAGATATTCCGTATTCAATGCCATGACAAAACTATCTGCTATGGCAAGAAAAACACAGTTCTTTGGTGACCTGTTAAAAGCTAATAATGCAATAGCAAAGGATCAAAGAAAATTTTTTTACGGAAATAAAAATGATGCTATAAAAAATTTACCAAACCAAGAAGTAGTTTTATTAGATGAGTTTTTAAAAGACGTACCCGGAGTAATCAATCCTCTTAAAGGCTCTTACACATCTAAAGACATAGCTGAAGGAATTGGTAATGCAAATAATGTTAGTGCCTTCTTTAGAGGTGAAAGACAAGGAGCATCATTACCAGAAAAAATAATAACGTTTGGATATAGAAATATGATCTTGTTTCCAAAAGGTATATCTCAATTAGCAAAAACAGTTTTATCTATACCCACACACTTACGTAATTTATTCAGCGCTGGTGCCTTTGCAGGTGCAAATGGTACTTTGTTTGAAAACCCTAAATTAATTAAAGATGCTTTTCAAGAAGCTTTTGGTGCTTTACAAGTAGGCACAAGAGGTGAAAAAGCTAACGCTGCTTACAGAGAATTACTAGAACTTGGTGTTACAAACTCACAAGTACAAATAGGAGATCTTATGGGCCTATTGAGAGATGTAAAATTTGGTGAGGGTATGATAAACACAGATAATTTTTTACGTCCTATGTTAAGTAAATTAAAAAAAGGACAAAAGTTTTTCCAAGATTTATATGTAGCAGAGGATGATGTATTTAAAATATACAACTATGCGATTGAAAGAAAACGTTTAAGTAACGCATATGCTAAAGCTGGTGTTCCAAAAACAACACAACAATTAAAAGAAGAAGCAGCTGACATTGTTAGAAATACAGTACCAAACTATGCATATGTATCTGACACAGTAAGAGCACTTAGAGCATTACCTTTTGGTAACTTCATGTCGTTCCCATCTGAAATACTAAGAACATCTACGAACATAGTAGAACGTGCATTAAAAGAAATAAAAGATCCTGTAACAGGTAGTGTAAATTATTTTAAAAGTACAAACCCTTTAAAAGGTATTGGTTTAAAAAGAATAGCTGGTATGGCAACAACTACAGTGGTGGTACCAACTGCAGTAGCAGAAGGCGCTAGAGCCTTATACGATATCTCAGAAGATGAATTAAAAGCTATGAGAAGATTTTTACCAGAGTGGTCAAAAAACTCTACTATTGTACCTATTAGAAAAGAAAACGGAGATCTTATGTATGTAGATTTTAGTCATGGTAATGCCTACGATACATTAGCAAGACCTTTTGTTACATTATTTAATAATATTAATAAAGGTGAAGAGAATGAAAAACCTTTACTCGATGGTTTTGTTAGAGGTGGTATAGAAGCATTTGGTGAAATATCGGATCCATTTATTTCTGAGTCTATTTTTACAGAAGCTATGAATGATTTATGGTTTAGAGGTGGTCGAACACAGGAGGGCAGACCACTGTACACGGAACAAACAGCAGCTGGAGATAAATTAGGAATACAAATTGGACATTTAGCTAAAGCGTTGGCTCCATCCTATAAACAATTTGTAAGAATAGGTTTAGGTGCAACAGATACTGTTGGTCCTTTTCTTGGCGTTGGTAAACGAGGAGAAGAATATAGAGTATTACCAGAGGTTGCAGGCTTTTTTGGATTTAGAGGTGTGGATATTAAACCTTTAGATTCTATGGGTTTTAAAATTACAAATTATCAATCAGGTATACGTAACGCTAGAAGAGAGTTTACTGGTGGTGCATTTGGTGTTTTAGCAGGTGGTAAAAAGTCACCCAACGATGTTATAGAAAGATTTATTGCTAGTAACAGAGCAAGATTTAATGTGCAAAAAAATATGTATAGAGATTTAAAAGCAGCACAATTATTAGGTGTATCAAACGGAAATCTTAGAAAAGAATTTAAAGAGAGACAACTTTCGGCGGATACTTATAATGCTTTAAACAAAGGCGTGTTTAAATCTTATTTTCCATCTGAAGACATACAGGCTAGATTCCAAGAAATATCTAGAAAAATAGGTCAACCTAATCCTTTTAGATTGGCTATACCTGCCTTACAACAATTAAGATTTCAATTTAATGGTCTAAGATTAGATCTTAATTTTGATAACATATTTAATACAGGGGATTATTTAATACAAGATTCTCCTGCACCTTCAGCAGCACCTCAACTACCTCAAAGCGGTTCAGTTGTAACACCTCCGCCTAGAGCAGATGTGATACCTCAAACTGGGTTGACAACAACGGAGACTGCATTATTATCGCCCGAAGAACAAATTATAAGACTAAGGAACAGAACTTAATGGCTATTGAACCTAAAACGACTAGAGAACATATTTTATCCCTGTACGGACATATATCCGGAGTTAAAAAAAATATTGCACACATGCACAAAGGTATTCACGAATTGGGTGGCAAGATAGACAAAATCTATTGGGTTCTTTTAGCTGCGGTGGGGACCGTGGCCTTACTTTTATTAGAAAGATTTATAACTTAAATCCAGTCTCTCAACTCTTCTCCCATAACTTTAGAAGCTATGTTAATTTTTTTACGTAAAGCTTTTACTATCTTTGTATCTACTGTTTCTTCTGCTATAATATCTACATAGGTTACTGTTTTCTTTTGCCCTATTCTGTGTGCTCTGTCTTCTGATTGCATTCTTTTTTCAAGATCATATCCATTAGAATAATAAATAACTGTGCTAGCCTGTGTTAGTGTAATACCATAACCACCTGTAGCAGGAGTACCTATAAAGAATCTAACCTTATCATTTGTCTTAAAGTTTTTGATTGCATAGTCTCGTTCTTCAGGTAGCGTCTTACCATAATAATGCACCGCGGAACCCGGACCAAACTTTTCTTCTAACAACTTAAATATATTCTTAACATCGTGTTGATAGTGTGCCCATATAATAGCCTTACCCTCTACTTCTTCTAATACATCTAGTAGTTCTGATAATCTATTGTTCTTAACTTCTTGTATCGTTCCATCATCTGCAGAGAAATGACCACAAGTTATTTGGTGTAATCTCATTAATTGTGTAAGAGCTGTCATGGTTGTAACAGTCTTGCCATTCAATGTAGCCAAAGCTTCCTCTCTCATTTGTTTGTAAAGTTTCTTTTGCTCATCTGTAAGCTGTATCTCTCTCTTCATATAGACTTTATCAGGTAGATCTAAACAATCTTCTTTTAATACCCTGTAAGAAAACGGTTTTAGCTTATCTGATAGTTCACCTAAATTTTGATAACCAACAACTAGGTTAATTGATCTGCCAGATATGTTTGCACTTTTCATTAATGCATAACGATTTCTAAAAGAATAATACGACTCATGACCAAGATGATGTATGTCTAAAAACTGACACTGTGTATACAAATCTAAAGGGTTTTTAGTTACAGGCGAACCCGTCATTACACGTCTATACGTTGCTAAAGGAGCTAATGATAAAATATTTTTTGTTCTTTTTGCCTTTGGATTTTTTATTGTTGTAGACTCATCAATAGCCATCATAGATTTATGAGACCTTAAAAATTTAGCTGCAAACAATCTACCTTTATCTGTACTAAAAGCTTCTACATTCATAACAAGAATATGTAATTCATGACCTGTTTTGAACAGTTGATCTAGATTATCTTGTTGTTTTTTATTAATATTAGCTTGCCACAAAACGGTCACATTTTCTATATGGTCTGGTAAATGTGCAGGCAACTCTTGATTGTACCAAGTACCTATTACACCTTTGGGTGCAACTATTAATGCACCATCTACTTTACCTTTATCGTAAAGCATTGATAAATTATCTATTAGTACTTTTGTTTTGCCAGTACCCATTTCCATAAAGTATGCGAACGTATCTCTATTCCAAGATTTTTCTAACGCAGTCAACTGATGCGCATACGGCTTCATTTTAAATTTATATTTCATAACTTTCTATTGACATAGATATAGGATTATAATAAAAAGTCAAGTATGAAAGTAAGAGAAAGTATTAATTACTCAGACCTAAAAAAAGAAAGGTTACCACATGTTTATGTTGTGCAAGAAATTGCAGGAACAAGAGAAGGCCGTCCTAAATTTAATATTATGGGTGCAGCAGAATACGGTAAGTTAAAATTTTTATTGGATGAAAGATCACAAATGATTTTTTCACCTGGTCCTCTTATTTTTAAATTGAAAACTTTATTAAAAGATTTCAAACCAACAGACCACTTGTTATTAACAGGAGATCCTGCTATAATAGGTGTTGTCTGCAGTTTGGTATCAGATATAACAAATGGCAGATTCAATCTCTTAAAGTGGGATAGACAAGAGAAAAGATACTATCCGATTGAGGTTGATTTGTACGGAACAGGAGCAAAGAATGACGATTGATTTTGAGAAAGATCAGGAAGAGGTATTGGATAAAACAACCAATATTAATAAACTTGCAGATAAAATAAAACAACTGCAGGCAAACCAACAACAACTACAAGTCCAAGAGGACGCAATCAAACAAAAGAAAAAAGACATAGAACATCTATCTGGTGAGATCATACCTACGATGTTATCAGAAATGGGTCTGTCTTTTTTAAAACTACAGGATGGATCTTCTGTAGAAGTTAAAACAAATTACAGCGCCACTATCACACAAGCAAATAAGGAAGCGGCGTTTAACTGGCTTCGTGAGAATGGACTGAGCGATATAATCAAAAATGAGATATCCGTATCGTTTGGTCGCAACGAGGATAACAAGGCGGCTGATTATGCCGAACTTGCAAAGGGTCAGGGTCTTGAACCTCAGCAAAAACTGAAAGTAGAGCCCATGACTCTTAAAGCGTTAGTCCGTGAGCGTATGGAGGCAGGAAAAGAAATGCCAACGGAACTTTTCAACATCTTTGTTGGAAATAAGACAACAATAAAAAGGAAACAATAACCATGAGTGAAGTACAAGAAAAAAAGAAGAACGAGATCAGCACAAATTTATTTGAAGCTGATGCAGGTCAAGGCTTGAATATGACGCAAGAAGATCTTGCGTTACCATTCTTAAAAGTTCTTGGCCAATTATCTCCTGAATGCAACAAGCGAGATGCTAAACATGTCGAGGGGGCAGAACCAGGCATGATTATAAACACCGTTACAGGCGAGGTTTATGATGGCGTTAAAGGGATAGATGTCGTGCCAGTGCATTATAAGAGACAGCACATCGAATGGCAGGATAGAGGAGAGAGTCAAGGCGCTCCAGTAAAAATATATGATGCTGGGGATGACTTACCGTCAACTACAAGAGACAAGTTTAATAAGGATAGATTATCAAATGGTAACTATCTTGAAAATACAGCTAGTCATTTCGTAGTAATACTTGGCGACAGTCCAACTACAGCATTGCTTTCTATGAAAGCTACTCAATTAAAAGTGAGTAGAAAATGGAACTCAATGATGATGGGTCTGAAAATGCAAGGTAAGAACGGTATGTTCACACCGCCAACATATAGCCACATTTATAAACTAAAAACTGTGCAACAGTCTAACGACAAAGGCACATGGTTTGGTTGGGACGTGTCTAGAGTTGGACCTATTAGTGATCCGGGTATTTACAAAATAGCAAAAGACTTTGGAGCAAATGTTTCAAAGGGTGATGTTAAAGTAAAACACGGAGAGCAAGAATCTAAATCCGATTCACCGTACTAAAAACTTCCACTGGAAGATAGGGGCCGGGGATGGGAGACTGGATCCGGCTCCGCAAAATTATTATGGAAAGATTTAGAGAGATATTTACAGGATTAGAGCGAGCACACGGATGCACTTACGTGGACAAGAAGGGTGTCGATGGACTCAAAGTTAAGGGCAAGTCTTTTGTCAAAACAGAAACTGTTACAGAAAAACATTGGGAAGACCATCTAAAAGGTATCGAACCTAGTCTTGGTATTATACCTATTAATGAAAACAATGAATGTAGATGGGGTTGCATAGACATAGATGTGTATGCAGAATTTAATCACAAAAAATTAATTAACAAAATAAAATCAATGAACTTACCACTGATGGTATTTAATTCTAAATCAGGTGGTGCGCATGTATTTTTATTTACAAAAGATTTTGTACCTGCAAAATTAATGAGAGATAGATTAATATCTATTAGTGCAGTATTGGGTCATGGTGGTGCTGAAGTTTTTCCAAAACAAATTGAATTAAAATCCAAAGATGATACAGGAAATTTTTTAAACTTACCATATTTTAATCATGAAAATACAGTAAGATATTGCTTTAAATCTTCTGGTGAAGCTGTTACACTTCCACAATTTTTACAAAACATTGTAGATATAACTCCAGAACAATTACAAAATTTAGTTATAAAAAGACCAGAGTCTGAATATGATGATGGACCACCTTGTTTAGAATCTTTAACAAAAGAAAAGTTAGATGATGGCAGAGACAGGGTTATGTTTCAATATAGAGTTTATGCTAAAAAGAAATGGCCAGAGAGCTGGGCAGATAAGTTAGATATATTTAATCACAAACATTTTGTAAATCCATACAGACATGATGAGATAACAAAATTTAGAAAAGACAATAAAGAATATGGTTTTAAATGCACAGAAGAACCTATGTGTAACCATTGTGATAAACAATTATGTAAGACAAGAAAGTTTGGTATTGGAACACAGTCTATGTTTCCACCACTAAAAGATTTACAGGTGGTAAAAACAGAACCACCAATATACAGACTTAATGTAGACGGCGAAAGAATAGAATTGAAAGCAGAGGATCTACAAGAGCAAAGACTTTTCATACGAGCATGTATGAATCAGATCTATACAAAGCCACCAAAGATAAAACCAAAAGATTTTGATGAGATGATAAATCTTTTAATGATGAATAAAGAAGAAGTAGAAGCTCCTGCAGGATCTAGTATGATTGAGCAACTAAAACAACATGTAGAAAACTATTGTTTAGGTAGAGCAACATCGGGTGCAACAAGAGAGGATCTTGAAGCAGGTAACGTTTGGAACAATCAAGGTCATCACCATTTTGTATTTACAAATTTCTTTCATCAATACTTGGCAAGACATAAGTGGCCAGAGAAACCTCAGTTTACTTTGTATGTATTGAGAGAACATTGTGGTTATGATACAAACTACAGAGTGTCCTTACCCAAGAAAAAAATTACTACTATAAGATTACCAGAGTTTGAGAAAGAAACATTTAAACCAAAAGAAAGAGTCTTTAAACAGGAGGATGCGTTTTGAAAACTATTGTATTGGGTCCACCTGGTACAGGCAAGACCACCACATTACTTAATGAGGTAGATAAATATTTAAAACAAACTGATCCTGATAAGATTGGTTACTTCTCTTTTACACAAAAAGCTGCACATGAAGCTAGAGATAGAGCTATGTCTAAATTTAATTTTAGCGAAGACGATCTACCATACTTTAGAACACTACATTCACTAGCCTTTAGAAGACTAGGTATACGTAAAGATGAAGTTATGCAACGTAGACACTATGAAGATCTAGGTAAAAAAGCGAATTTGATTGTAGATTATCATGAGTATGAAAACGAACACACAGGATTATTTACAACTAAGAGTGACATACTTCGTATTATACAGCTAGCTAAACTACGTGGAATCACACCAGAAGAACAGTTTAATAAGCAAGAACATACACAATTAGTAGATATAAAAACGTTGAAACAATTTGCACACGATTTAAATCAATACAAAAAAGATTATAACTTAATTGATTTTACGGACATGATTACAGAATTTGTTAAGATGGATAGATCTCCAAGATTCGATGTAGTATTTATAGATGAAGCTCAAGATTTATCTAGATCACAGTGGGAGATGGCAAGATCTATATGGGATAAGACACAAGATACATATATTGCAGGTGATGATGACCAAGCTATATTTAGATGGGCTGGCGCAGACGTAGATAGTTTTATTGCACAGAAGGGTAAGGTGATGCAACTAACACAGTCATACCGAATACCGCAGGTAGTGCACGATGTTGCTTCAAAGATAGTAAATAAAATACAACATAGATTACCAAAAGAGTGGAGACCAAAAACGCAAAGAGGTTTACTTTCATATTATGATGAGTTCAAACAAGTTAACATGAAACAAGGTAATTGGCTAGTGTTAGCTAGAACTAAATTTATGTTAACAGATGTAGAGGAAGCGCTGTACGAGCAAGGATTGTATTATCAGAACAAATTTAAAACAAACAAAGAACAAGACCTATACAAAGCTGTAACGGACTGGGAAAATGTGCGTAAAGGTGTGAATATAAATTATGATCAGATTGTTAGAATAGCATCATACATGTCTCAAAATCATTTTGAGAAACAAGCTTTAAAATATATAGACAAAGAAGGTATGTATGGCATGCCTGAATTAAGAGAAAGAAGATGGTTGAAGACAGATAAAATTTGGTATGAAGCTTTTGATCAAGCCCCTAGTAGAAGTATTAGATACATAAGAAGAATGAGAGAAAACGGTGAGAAATTAAATTCATCTCCACGTATTACATTGTCAACAATACATGGTGTGAAAGGTGGTGAGCAAGATAACGTAGTGCTGCTGACTGACCTATCTAGAAACACACAAATCAACTACGAAAAAAATCCTGATGATGAGAACAGATTGTTTTATGTTGGAGCAACAAGAACTAAAACACATCTACACATTATCAGACCAAAAGATAACTATAAAGGATATAAAATATGACAGACACAAGTTTGTTTAAAGATGCAGAACCAGAGAATGTCCAGGTAGGAGGATCTCATTACATGTACTTTCGTATTCAGCCGTACGAATT
>WLWF01000884.1_pt1 | contig 27247 bp, 23 predicted proteins | sample 6718331 | NCBI WGS metagenome assembly WLWF01 (sample SAMN12718692, study PRJNA515312) | sponge metagenome | isolation source: marine sponge | host: Mycale hentscheli | place: New Zealand: South Island, Marlborough, Capsize Point | collected 2003-05-01
ATAGTCACCGTCTTCAAACTCGCCGCTCTTTATCTTGGCTGTGAAACGGTTGGGTTGTAGGTAATCAGACCCCCCTATAGAAATATTGCGAATTAATTCACGCGGCTCATTGTGCGATTACGGGTGCGAACGTGTTTTTTAAGGCAATCACCCCCTCACCATGCCGGCAAGTGTCACCGATTGTCACCAATTGCATGCCGTTTTCGGAAACTTTTCTATGTTCAATTCTTCGGGGAGCTACTCTTAAGGAATCAGGTGTCAATTGGTGCCAATTGGTGCCAATTCGATCCCATGCCGCACAACGGCACGTCTGTATTCACCATGAGTAGGTTTCTCTTTACGGAATCCGCGGCTCTCCAATTCCCTGCCGAATTTGTTCTGTGTAAACGCTCTGTGACCGGTACGCTTGCACCATTCCCGATAAGCGGTGTATAGCTCTGTGGCTCTTGTTACCGCCTGAGAGTGAATGTGGCATTCGTCAGCAATCCACGCCGCTATGGTGTCGCTCTCCTCTCTGTATTCAGCGACAGCAACCTTTACAGAATCAGGCTCCTGCAACCCCCGCATTCGCCAATCAGTTAGTCCCATTAGCAACCAATTCAAAATCCCGGAACGCTCCTCCATGAATTCGGCGTGGATGTCTTCCCGTTTGCGTTGGTTGTCTCCTGTGAATCTGTGATTCCATGGCACCAATTTGACCCGTCGCCAAATGCCGTTGTCTGTGCCGCGTATCTGTGGACGTTCATTCACCGCCAAATGAATGTGCCAGGTGGGAAAAGTGATAGCCTCTTCCTGATATAACCGGCGGTATGCAACAGGGTCACTACCTGTGAATTCCTTCACAGCCTGTTCAGATAGCCGGCACCCATCGTCGGTTTCCTGAGCGAATACCAATCGTTTACCAACCATGCTGGCAACCGCTCTAGACCGGTCACCTTCCTGTTTCTTGTTGACGAACGCACCAACGTTTCCAGGTCCGGCGTAATGACCAAGAATGTCGTCAACGATTGAGAGCAGGGTGCCTTTCCCATTGCTACCCGTTCCGTAATGAATCCATATCGCCTGTTCTGATTGGTCGGCGGAGAGCACCAACCCAAACGAACGTTGCAGGAACGCCGCTAAGTCAACGTCTCCGCATGTAATCGTATCAACGAATTTCTTCCATTTCGGACAATTTGCCAACGGGTCATACTCCACGTTTGCTAATTGCGTCACCAAATCGTCTGGGTGATGTTTCCGTAAATCAAACGTCCGCAGATCAAGGATTCCATTTTCACAATTGAGCACCCAGGGATCCGAATTAAATTCCTCTGTACGAACGGCTAGCAATGGTTCGCTTAATGCCAACGCTACGGCATTATCAATGCTCCGGCGTTTGTTTGCTTCCAAAGCAAATTTGGTGGCATTCTTCGCCGATTGCGTTGGTGGCATTTCAGATAATTGACGCCATATTTGTTCGGCAGAGGTTTTGGCAATCTGTTTGGCGTGTATCGCGTTGGAGTCTTCCACCCAACGTCTGCCGTCATACCAATACCACCTGCCTGTATCGTGAGCGAACCGGAGGCACCCGCCTGATTCGGCAACCAACCTCCTACCCAATCCGATATCGGTCAACGTGGACGGGTCCAGCAAATTAGCAGCACCCACAACAATCGGGGAAGGGTGGACCGTTGATATTGTTCCACCTTCGCCGGCAACCCATGACAGTTCACAAGGTTTACCGTAACCGCGTTTTGACAAATCGCTGCTAGCCTCTGACGTATTGCCACTATGGTTGAGCAATGCGTAAACGTAAAACATCGTGTGCCATTGATTCGGTGGCAATATCTTTTGCGTTGTGCTCCAAACGTAGATAGCAGGGGGGTGGTTTTCGTCACCAATGCGTACCGTTGCAGATTTGTTGCGGCTCCCGTCAATCCCATGGGTCCACGCCTGCAAACCGTTTCGTACCTTGCCTACTGGTCGCCAACCCGGCGGCAGCAATTCCTGCCATTTGGTACGATTCATGTAATCATCACCGGGGAGCAGCTCACCATTGCCGCGTTCACGTTTCGGCATTGGTTCCTTTGGTTCCGGTGTTGTGGGGGGATCGCACTTTGGTTGGAGTTCACGCCACGAATAGCGGCAATCCTTCACGCACCGCAACAATTCGGAGCGTGGCGGGTCGTGTTTGTATTTGGGTTTGTTATTCAAGGTCCCAGGTAGGCGGCTCAATCGTTGCCGGTCGCACACCGCGGGGTCGGAATCGACCGCTGTTGCGATCCATTCCTGCCGGTGCTCCCATTCATCTAGGTTGTGCTCCGGCTCAATCAAGAACCAATAAGCGTGCGTTCCTGTGCCGCTCATTACAACCGCAGAAGCAACCGGCAAACCGGCTTCGGAGATTTGTTGTTCTGCCTGTGCCGGCTCTACGCCGTCGAAATCAGCGAAGTACATAACGGCGTAATCTGTGCCGGCGGCACCCGTCTGATTTGGTTTCCGGCAATTCACACCGAAATAGGCGTTCCGGTTTCGGTTGCCGTTACCTTCCAAAACCTCTGCGGTGATTTCTTCCAAATCGTCAGCAGGAGAAAACCAAATCCGCTCCTCTGCTACCAACGGGTCATACACCACACAATCGGTTGCACGATATGCAGCGTTAAGGAATTCAACAATTTGGTTTGCGTTTTCTGTTTTCATTTCGGTTCCTTCCTCCACAAAAGGAACCGGCGGCATGTCGGTGATACTGTTCAGGAGATTCCCTAGAGGCTCAACACGCCGCCGGTTGAGCCTTAGCCGTACTGCCTGCCAAGCATTGCACCCAACGCCATGGTGGCATTGGACGGCGTTGATTGCGTAGCACATGGAGCCTGCAAGAAATTGATCAAATCAATGCGTTGTATGTAATACAAATTACCAACGCGGTGAGCCTTTAATTTGGTGCCACGGCACCCCTTGGCAATCCATCGGCGTATCACAGAACGGTGCGGTTTCTTTGCACCTGTGATTTCAGAAACACACGTTGCAGCCTGTGCAACCGTAAGCGCTCCGCTATTCATGGCGGGTCTCCTGAACAGTTTTGGCGTGACCGGTAACGGGAAATCGTTCCGGTTTGTCTCTCTAGTCAGTCGCTAGTCAACTCACGTCGCTCTTAGTCTGTTCAGCAAATATCAACCCGGTGGACGCGACCACCACGAACGCAATTAAAGGAATCTCAAAAATGCTGGAACCATATCCTACGTTCAGAATTTCCAAACGTAGGGTATGGGCGGGACGTAAATGTAGCCCGCTCACAGCCCACGTCAAGCAGAAAAAATCAACCGACCCTTTCAATGATTTCAGCGGCGTCACCTAACGTCGGTTTTGCGTACCGTTCGGTCATTGCACCGTCCGAATGTCCCGCCTGAGCCTGTGCCGCATCGCGTCCGCCTTCCTGCCGGATTACGGTCAAACCTCTATGGCGTAATTGGTACGGGGTCCAATGCGGAACGCCTGCCGCCTTGATTGCTCTATGGAGCAATTTCGCCAAATCATTTTTATTGAATTGCTCCCGGTCTGATTTGCACATGGCGAACGAAATCATATTTTCCGTTACGGCTCTATTGATTTGTGAGCGTGTAAAAATCAAATCGTTGGCACCCTTGCCGGAAATCCACCGTTTCAGGATTTGCCTAGCCTGAGGACCGATTCCAATGGTTCTGCCTTTGCCTTTGTGTTTGGTTTTGTGGTTATTTGGTTGCCATACCCATGGTTCCTGTGACATATCAACCATCGCCGGCGTGATAGCGGTAGCCTCCGAAGGTCTACATCCGGTGAACATAATGAACCGGAACAAATCACCGGCAACGGGTGGCAGCACCGCACAGGTAGCCTCAACAATATCCTGCTCTACAGGTTGCACCGGTTCGCTCTGACGAGCACCCTCCAACGGCAATTTGGTGAGGGTGTTTAATGCCACCAATCTTTCCGCCGGTATTTCTTCACGTGCAATCGCCTCCTCAAATAGCCGTTTAATTGCTGTGACAATTTCACGTATGTACGTTTCTGTTGGTGTCACCTGCTCACCGTCGCGGGTCGCCTTCATGGGCGTCTGTGCCATGGTCTTCACGATTTGACCTAGCAGACGTGGACCGAATTCAACCGCCGGCATAGCGGCGTACGGCTCCAACACAGCGGCTACCTTCCGCAGACGATACCAACGGGAATTGTTTCTCAATTCTGTTTTGGTTTTACCACCGCCAACCTCTGCCATGGTCACGGCTAGCAGGTCAGCAATGGTCAGAACATCATCAGGTTCATTCTTAGGCTTTGGAATTTTCCCCTGTGTCTTTGGTTTCAGCGTGAAGCCTTCCGGCAATGCCTCCCCGAACTCAACCCATGCCGCCAAGATTGCGTTGTAACGCTCTATGGCTTGCCGGCTCCCCGGTTTGCCTAGAACGAATTCACGCCCGTCTATCCTCAACCTGTGGTGTCCACGTTTATGCAATCGTGGTTTCGGCAGCGTGCCGCGTTTACGTGAGCCCATCGTATCCCTCCAGAATCTGTGGTAATCGGGAACAGAAACGGGTGTGTTCCCGTTTCCATCGCTCAAACCTGATTCCAGACGGCACAACCACAACAAGCGGTTGGTACGGTTTGTTCCTAATTTCTATTAGCTAAATACAACCGCGTCAATCATTTGGTGCGAATGTATCTGACCTATAGGGTGCTACTTTCCATAGGTGTTTCCAAGTCCGGGACGATTGTCCGTTGGCTTTACGTCGCACATCGCATCATACACCTTGCGAACTCCTTCAACGAGCGTTTTGACATCCTTTGGCTCAAGGGTATGCAGTTTCTGCATTGATCGCCAGGAACTCAGGATCAGGCTTTTTAGGAACTCGTTTTTTTTGATAGTGCGTCCGCTCTTGCGGAGCATCCAGTCCTCATTGCCGTGGTTGGCATCCCAGTCGCGCCACTTCTTTGACATGTTGAGTGTCTCCTCGATGCGAATCTCCAGTCCACCGCGGAGTTTCCCTGTTTTGGGGTCAAGGAATGTTCGGATCTCACTGTCACCGATCTTGCTAAGTGCTTCAGCGACAATTTCAAGGACAACATTTGTTCCGACCATACCTTGTGTCATCGCACGGTCGAGGACGGGGCGGAGAAGGTCAGCAAGTGTCTGTCGGTTGAAATTCCCGATTGTCAGGGTTGCTGGTGAACGAATCATCGAATGGGTCCTGTTTTGCGGCTGACGTGATATTCCAACGCAAGCAAGAAGTGCATGTTCTCCCGAAAGCCATCCGTAAAAAAATACCATGGACTACGAAATATTTCCAAAAGAGATTCTGGCAGAGTGGAGTCGCGGGTTGGGGCATTCAAAAGAGTCTTTGGAAGGTGTTTCTAGGTATGCATTTCTAGTGGGTCATTGAATCACACTTTTGCGTCAGAAAAATCTATTCTCTTGTGATCTCGTCTCAGAAAAGTCTCATTGGCCGTCTGAGATTCTCAGAGTTTGCACCACCTCGGTAAGAACATGTATTCTTCACAGCCTTTTACTGCGAGACCCCCTGAGGTGACTTCATGATACGGATCCATCCTTTCACTGCATTACGACCGACATTCGAGGATGCCTCAGAAGTCTCAAGTGATCCCTACGATGTGATTTCAACGAGTGAAGCAAGGGAGCGTGCAGCCGGGAAACCAAAGTCATTTCTTCATGTCGTTCGCTCGGAGATTGATTTGCCGGAGGACACAGACTGTCATGCACCAGAGGTATATAAAAAAGCGAGTGACAACCTGCAGGGCATGATTGCTGACGGGGGGCTTCAGCGAGAGTTGCAGCCAAGCATTTATCTGTATCGACAAATACGAGAAAGTATTGCCCAGGTGGGTGTTGTTGGATGCGTCGAGGCAGAGCAGTATCGGTCTGGTGAGATTCGGAAGCACGAGAAAACCAGACCAGATAAAGAGGACGATCGGACCCGTCACTTACTTGCTACCGCGAGCCATGCCGAGCCAGTTTTTCTGTGCTTTCGAGATGCGCCTACTGAGGGCACAACCATTCAATCGATGATGGAGGCCGATATGGAATCGTCACCTCTATTCGACTTTGTCGCTCCAGATGGCGTGCAGCACACAGGCTGGTGCGTGGCTGAGCCAGCGAGGTATGTGTCGGCATTCGGACAGCTGGAAAGGCTCTATATTGCGGATGGCCATCATCGGTCTGCTGGGGCAGAGCGTGCAGCAACAGCATCCAAGCAAGTGGATGCCAATGCTAGTGCTGAAAAAGAATATGGTCGGTTTCTGGCAGTTGTCTTCCCTCACGATCAATTGAGAATACTGCCCTACAATCGTGTTGTAGCAGACCTGAACGGACTTTCTACGGATGAGTTTCTTAGCAGGTTGCGGGCTGTTGGTTCCCTCGAGCAAGCACAGGCTGGGACGCCAGGAAAGCCAGGACAGGTTCTTGTTTTTGTTGCTGGTGAGTGGTGGCTCCTTACGTTCCCTGAGTCATCGATAGATCGAAACGACCCAATTGCCAGCCTCGATGTTGCTCTTCTGCAAGACCGAGTGCTCGCACCGATCTTAGGCATTGGTGATCCACGAACGGATTCACGAATTGCTTTTGTTGGAGGTGTCCGTGGTTGTGAAGAATTAGAGAAACGTGCGGGCGAACATGGTGTTGCGTTCTCGATGCACGCGACCAGTGCAAATGAACTTCTCGCCGTTGCAGACGCTGATGAGATCATGCCGCCGAAAAGCACATGGTTCGAGCCGAAGCTACGTAGCGGTCTTTTTGTGCACGAGTTCGAAAGAATTGACGGCGCAAAGGCTTGACGCAATTCAGGTGTTTACCCGATTCCCGGGCAGGCACGCTTGGGTAATATTGGAAGTTCTTGCTTCATGTAATGATTGCCCAAGAGCCTGGCTTAAGTGGGTAACGGCTTAGGTCATCAAGTGGAAATGGGAACGTAACTCAACGATGCTACGACTGGAGCCTAAAGTGCCAGAGAAACAAATTTCCGATCTTTCACGAAGAAAATTTCTTGCTCGCATAAGTGCAGGAGGTATGGCTTTTGGTGCTGCTGGGGCAGCTATGACAACCTCGTTGCTTCGCGCAGAGGACAGCCCCGTGGATGCTTCTGGAAAAGTGATTGCCGGATTTGAAACGAATGAGCCAGCGGCAGAATCAAATGGAGTGTGGAAACCCTTCTCTGATCGAAAAATACGTATTGGTATTGCAGGGTACGGTCTGTGCAAGTTCGGGGCACAATTTGGCTTTCAGGATCATCCGAATGTTGAAGTTGCTGCTGTGACTGATTTGATTGCCGATCGCCGCGCAGAGTTGGCGAAGGCATGTCGCTGTGAGACAACGTATGACTCCTGCGAAGTAATGCTCAATGACGACAGCATTGAAGCAGTTTATATTGCAACGGATGCACCAAGCCATGCAAAGTTGGCGATTGCTGCGCTTAAGCGGGGCAAGCACGTGGCGTCTGCGGTGCCTGCAGTTTTTGGCTCTCTTGAAGATGCCGATAAGCTTTTCGAGGCCGTCAAAAATACGGGTCGTCATTACATGATGTTTGAGACATCATGCTTCCATAAAGATCTCTACGCATGGCACCGTCGGTATGATGCAGGAGCCCTTGGGAAGATTGTGTATTCCGAAGGGGAATACTATCACTACTTCGGTAAGCCTTTAGGTGGATACAATCCGGAAACACGAACTGTTGATACAAACGGCTGGCGCAAGGGACTACCACCTCAATGGTATCCAACACATGCGACAGCATTTTATGTTGGCGTAACCAGCCACTGTTTCAAGGAAGTGTCAGCACTTGGAACCCCAAGTGTTGTGCCCCATCTGCAGCCTACGAACAATCAGTACAAAAACCCATTTGGATCAGAGGTCGGACTCTTTCGGACAGCTGAGGGAGGTATGTCCCGCATGGCCGTCTCGTGGGACATGCCATCTGCTCATGGCGAGCAAGGTAGAGTCTATGGTCAAAAAGATGAAAACGTTCGTGTATCAACTGCCCGGCCCGCACTCCCGCCTGACATGGCTGCTGGGGCACATGGTGGCTCGCACGGTCACCTGACCAGTGAATTTGTAGACGCTATTCTGCGGGACAGAAAACCGTGGATAGATGTTGCACAGTCACTCAACATGACCGTTGCAGGAATTGTCGCGCACCAATCAGCGCTCCGTGATGGAGAGACGCTTCGGGTTCCTCAGTATCATATGTAGCACAGCAAGAAACCATGAACTGGTAATGCGTAGCCAATTTTCTGTTTGCAATCGTCCTCGCCCAGTTGCCGTCGTTTGCTGTGAATGCCTTGGCAAATTCATGCGCCGTATTTGCCGAAACGACCAGCGTGAGCCATGGCCAGAAGCATGAGATGCTTGGCAGGAAACTGCCCAAGACCACCGCTGAGGCAATTTCTTTCACCAAAAGCCGTCGCCCCGTCTGGACGACATGGGTCAGCAATCAGAAGAGTCGGTACTGGGTGCCAGGAATGACTTTTGAGCTTGCTCGGAGTGGAGTGATCCCCGGTCACAATAAGAACATCTGGCTTGAGTTCCTCAATACGAGGAATCATCTTGTCGAGTTCCTCTATCTGTTTCACTTTGTTTGCAAAATTGCCGTCCTCGCCAGTTGAGTCGGTGTACTTGAAATGCAGGAAGAAGAAGTCGTAGTCATTCCAACAGGCTTTCAGTTCGTCAACCTGTTCTCCGAGTGTCTGCGGTGTGCCCACAAGTTTCATACCAACAAGGCTGGCAAGCCCCTTGTACATCGGGTAGACCGCAATTGCAGCCGCTCGCAGCCCGTAGAGTTCTTCATATGTGGGCAAGGCTGGCTTGGCAGCAAATCCTCGTAACGTCAGACCGTTTGCTTTGGGCTCATCTTTGAGAATTTCGCAGGCCTGCCGGACAAACTCTTTGGCGATCTCGGCAGTTTTTGCGGCGGCTGGATCAAGCGGCTGTGGGTCGAGAGGTGGTACGCCAGTGGACTGAGGATCGGTATCAGCAACTCTGCCATCAAGACCACTTCCTCTGAATACTACAACAAAACGGTGCTCTTTGACTGGCTTTACAAAGACTTCGTATCCGTCGATTGCAACAGCCTGAAGTTTTTCGACAACCTGAAAACTCTCTTCTGAAGGAATACGACCAGCCCGTCGATCGCTGATCAGTCCGTTGCTATCGAGCGTACAGAAATTACCACGAGCGGCGACATCATGAGGTCCAAGTTCAAAGCCAATGCCGGTCGCCTCGAGGGCGCCGCGCCCGATCTTGAACTCAAGCGGATCGTAGCCAAAAAGGCCAAGGTGTCCGGGGCCTGAACCTGGCGTGACGCCAGGTAGCACTGGGATGCTTGAGCCGCTTGTGCCAACTCCAGCAAGCCTGTCGAGGTTTGGTGTCATAGCGGTCTCAAGCTCTGTCTTTCCACCCGGATCCAACGGCAGCCCGCCGAGCCCATCTGCAACGAGCATAATAATCTTGGAGCTATTCGTGCTTTTGAGTTCTTGGATCAGTTCGTGTTCAGTCACAACAGGGTCTCCAGAAGACGAGTAGAAAAATAGACAGACGGATTCTCAGTTGTCGGTTTCAGAGCCGGGGTCTGCAAGGGGAGGGGCTTCACGTTCGTGCTGCCAGCGAAGCTTGAAGCCGAGATGGGTCAGATAACCAATCGGGCCTGACAGAAATGTAAGCGTCAAAGAGAGGCTGCGGAGCGGCCAGGGGATGCCGCACGCGACTGCCTCGCGGGCAACCACGGTTCCGACCACCATGTCGAAGGCGAGATAATGAGTCCAGGCCGCCGCGAATACAAAGTCATCGCTAAAAACAGTGCGGAGTCCGGAAAGTGTCATCACGTCGGCCTGTGGAGGGCCAATTGTGGCGAATTTCCACGAAATAATGCCCAGGTAGATAGCAGCTAATACTGCTGGAATGAGTTGCTTGCACAACGTATCCCGGACAAAAGTCTGTCTTGGAAATACGATCAGGGGAATCCAGGCAAGGAGTGCAATTGTATTTGTTAATTGAAAGAGTTGCTGTGCCATCCTCTTCTCCGGTAAGGTTTCGCAGTCTCAAATGCGATGGTTGGTATGCTTCGCTTCGACTGAAAGCCTAGCATGCTCAAGACTGAGCATCATTGTTTCCATGTTTTCCTCTCGTTCCTTCAAGAGCTATCCCGATTATGAGTGCTGTTCGATCCAAATCGTCTGATGACCCAATTTCCTATGATGCTTCTGCTGTGCTTGCTACCGGTGGAATTCACCAAGTAGAATTGAATGATCTTGAGGGGTCGCTTTCTACTGCAAGGAAAGAAAGTCTGAATGATCTCGATCGTTGGCGAGCAGATGGTGCTGGCGGAGAGTCACTCGATCCAGCGTTTCTCGATTTGCCGGAACGACTCTTAGCCGACTACGGAACGCGTCGTCCGGAGAGCGAACTGTTTGCAATTCTTCAGACGGCGAGGCGACTTCGAGAAGCTGTTGATCGTGTTGTTGTGCTCGGTATCGGCGGGTCCTATATGGGTACTCGTGCACTCTTTGAGTCGTGCTGCCATCCTTTTCACAACGAACTTTCTCGTGGAGAACGAGGCGGACGGCCTCGGCTGTCATTCGAAGGATTCAATATTGATAATGACTCTGCACAAGGTCTGCTTGATGTGCTTCGATCACACCCAAGTGGTGGCGACGGGGATGATCTTCTTGCGCAATGGGCGATGCTCGTAGTCAGCAAAAGTGGTGGCACTCTTGAGACCGCTGCAGCGACACGACTTTTTCTCAGTGCGCTTTCTGAATCACTTGGCCGTGACGCCAAGCGAGTAGCAGAGCGAGTTGTTCCGATAACGGGTGCAAGTGGAAAGCTGGCGAGCCTGGCAAAGACACTCGGATGTCCTGATGTTTTTGGGATTCCTGATGGCGTCGGCGGCCGCTTCTCGGTTTTTACCGCTGTGGGTTTATTGCCAGCCTCACTTGTTGGAATCGATGTTGTGCGTTTGCTTGAGGGTGCTGCAGCAATGACGCGTCGCTTTCGTGAGTCACCAGTTTCTGAAAACCCCGTGCTGCAATACGTTGCAGTATCACACCTAGCTGAGAAAAAAATGGGAGCATCGATTCGAGTTCTTTCGAGTTGGAGTAACCAGCTTGAATCAGTCGGTCTCTGGTACGACCAGTTACTTTCTGAAAGTCTTGGGAAAGATGAAAAGGGGGCGACACCACTTACTACAGTCACAACGCGAGATCTTCACTCACGGGGGCAGCAGCATCAAGATGGCCGCCGCGATAAGATCATTACGAATCTGTGTGTTGGCGAGTCCCGCCGTGATCACATTGGGCTGCCGCCGCTGAGTGGCTCTTCCGGGAACGAAGACCAACTCGATGACCTTATTGGTACAACCTGGCCATCTATGCTTGCAGCTGCGACGGATGGTACGAATGAAGCATATGCCTCGGTGAAGCGTCCAACGGCCACGATTCACCTGCCCCAAATCGATGAATTTACAATTGGTCAACTTCTTCAGATGCTTATGCTTGCTACGGTTGTCGAGGGACGACTTGTTGGAACAAATCCTTACGGGCAGCCGGGCGTAGAGGCATATAAAAAATTCATGATGAAGAGGCTACGCCCCGACGGGTGATTGAAGTTTTATTGTCTGGCGTTCTTAGGTCTCAAAGCTCGTAGGTGTGGAGAAACAAATGGCCGTTACAATTACTTGGACAGGACATTCAACGTTTCTTGTCGACACTGGAGCGGGGGTACTTCTTGTCGATCCATTTCTTGATGAATGTCCAACGTCCCCCATTGGGGCATCAGATGTTCATTGTGACTCAATTCTGATCACTCACGGCCACTTTGATCATATTGCAGACGCCGTATCGATTGCACAAAGAACACAATGTCCGGTTCTGTGTGCTTTTGAGATAGCCGAGTGGTTGGCCAAGCAGGGCATCGATAGTGCTATGGGTATGAATCTCGGTGGCACGACGAACGTGCCGGGCGGTTCTGCAAAAATGGAAATGGCGCACCATTCATCGAGCCTTCCGGATGGCACATATGCCGGTCCCGCAGCGAGTTGGCTGCTCGATGTAGGAGGAAAGCGAATATTTCTAGCGGGTGATACATGTCTCTTTTCTGATATGAAACGCATCGGCAAGCCGGACAGTCAAGGGAGACGACTTGACCTGGCTATTCTCCCTATAGGAGACATGTTTACGATGGGACCAGCCGATTCGCTCGAAGCGATTCGCCTCTTAGGGCCAAAGGCGGTGATGCCTTGTCATTACGGTACATGGCCTCCTATTGAGCAGGACGTAGAGGCATGGGCGAAATGCGTTCGTGACGGAGGCGTCGCTGAGCCGCAGGTGCGTGCGCCTGGACAATCAGTAACCCTCAAGTAAGTCGAGGCTCAATAAGCTCGGGTTTTTCAATATTGCGACGAGGCAAGTCGAAGGGAACGAAAGGGCTTCATTCGATTGATTCGCTCTCTGGCACCTGCACTTCGACCTTGCTGCCGACGATTCGCACTGGGAAAATATCAACCTTAAGAGCCGGATTATCACACCAGGCACCATCGCATGTTTGAAATCGCCATGCATGCCAAGGGCAGGTGACGACACCTTCAACGATGGGCCCGGATCCAAGTGATGCGCCCATATGTGGGCAGAGATCGTCCATTGCATGGTATGATTCACCATCGAAAAAGACCGCGATGAGTCGTCCGGCAACTTCGAACGTGCGACCTTCACCAGCCGGTATGTCACCAGTAGAAAGAACTGGTGTGAACGGAATGTCTGGGGTATCAGTTGTCATGAGTGCTCCGACACTATGATATCGGAATCGTCAGATCTAGCATCTGTGTTTTTGTCGTTTTCTGTACGAGCAAACAACGTGCCCCAATCAATCAAACTCCTGGTGCTTGATGTAGACGGCACAATTACAGATAGTCGGCACGAAGTCACAGCAGCAGCGAAGCAAGCTGTGCATAAGGCGCAGACCGCCGGCATACGCGTGATGCTAGCGACCGGTCGTCGATACCGGGACGTTCTTCCTGTGGCAACTGAACTGGGGCTCGTTGGACCAGTCGTAACTGCTTCAGGAGCACTGGTGAAGATGCCGGTGCATCATGAAACACTTTTTCGCTCGGGTTTTCAGGAAACGATACTCACACAAGTTCTCGAGTGTGTGGTCGGCTTTGGCCATGAGCCAGTTCTTTACACCGACAGTTTCAATGAAGGTTTTGACTTCTACTGTCGGACCCTTGTCGCACGTAATCACGACGGATCGCTAACCGGATTTGGTGAATATCTTCAGAAAAACAAACAACTGGCTCGGGTCGTGGCATCGCTCTGTGAATCTCCACCTGTAGATACGTTTTCAGGATTCGTCATGGGAAATGTCAGTGAAATGGAATCACTCGAGCTTGCCCTGAATTCACGTTTCCCTGGCATGTTGTCTGTCCATACGATACGCAGTCCTCGGTATCGTGATTGGCTTTGTGAGATTGCTCCTGCTGGAGTTGACAAGTGGTCGAGTGTTCTCCAACTTGCAGAATCATGGGGAATTCCAGCCGAAGCTATTTGCGCAGCGGGCGATGACCGAAATGACCTTCCAATGATTATTGGGGCTGGTCTTGGTGTTGCGATGGGGAATGCACGTCAAGAAGTGCGGAACGCAGCAGATTATGTCGTTGGTTGCCATGAATCCGGTGGCCTTCTTGAATTAGTGGAGATTCTCACACGCCGCTAGCGCCTATCTCTCGTATCTTGCCACACCGGGCTTTTTTTCGGCGACTCACGACGACTCGCCTTGTGAGAAAAAGAGGTGTTCTCTAGAGGTATGATCGTGTCTCTCCTGTCATGCCATTCGGCTGAAGCGCCGAATCTGCACATGGAAAATCTACATGGACCTCAAGATTCAGCGACCATCGCCAACCTGCAAAAAGTCCGGTTCTGAATTCAAGGCTGGCGATGTGATGTTTTCTGCGCTCGTTCGAGAGGAAGGAAAACTCCTTCGCTACGATTGGTCTCATGGCGAGTGGGCAGGTGCTCCTGATGAAACTCTCGCATGGTGGCGAAGCGTTGTGCCGGAGCAAGAAGATGGAGGGGTCTCTCTCGCCCCCGTTGAAGCTCTTCTGGACACCTTGGAATCACTTGCTGATCAGCCTGAGGAAGCGTCGCTTCGCTACCTGTTAGCCCTCCAGCTTCTCCGTCGTAAGGTGCTTCGGTTTGCTGATAGCCCCAGTCAAGAAGAGACGGAAGGTAGTGATACATGTGATGGTGAAGATGAAGTTGTGACGCTCGCCTGCCGTCGAAGAGATTGTGTGTACGAGGTTGTGGCAGTCATGCCTGAAGCCGAAGAGCATGCTGCACTCGAAGAGCGACTAGCCTCGCTCCTGTGGTCTGGAGGCGAGTCATGAGTTCTTCTAACAGGTTGGTGACTGGAACGTCTGTTCCGTTAGTACTTTTTGTGACTGCTGTTGTTCTTGTTGCAGGCAGTGGTGCAAGTTGCCCGAATGTAATCCGTGGTTATCAGGTTGGAATCATGCCATTGCCTCGGACACTTCCGGCGCAGCCAACCCGTGAGCAGATCATCGCAGCGGTTGAGGATAATACGTCACGCGTGCGCAGCTATGCGGCCACTCAGGCGGTTCTCGTCGTGCCAGGGGTGCCGCGGCTTTCTGCTCAAGTTGCTTGTGAGCCTCCGAGACGATTTCGATTGCGTGCGCAAACATCACTGACCGGAAATGAACTCGATATTGGCAGTAACGATGATCTTTTTTGGCTCTGGATTCGCCGCCATGAACCGCCGATTATGCTGTTTTGTCAGCATGATAAGTATGAACAATCCTCTGCTCGCCAAGTGTTACCAATTCGAGCGGACTGGATGCCGGAGTTGTTGGGCCTGGTTCGCTTCAGCCCTCAGCACCGACATGAAGGGCCATTTATGACTGCCGATGGTCGACTCGAAATTCGCAGCACGATTGATTCTTCAGACGAACAACTTGTCCGATCGATTATCCTCCATCCGATGACAGGGCTTGTCGAAGAGCAGCACTTGTTCACGTCGACTGGTAAACGTTTGGCAAGTGTTCGTGCGTCACGGCATCGCGTGGACCCTGGGTCGGGCGCAGCGTTGCCGCGTCTTATTGATGTTTCTTGGCCCGGATCTGGAGTGGAGTTTACTTTGGAGGTGACGAGTTTGGTGACAAATGTTCCGTCGACTGATCCTGGCCAACTTTGGCAGATGCCAGCGTACGATGGATACGAGCCAATCGATTTAGCCGATCCATCAGTCGTTATTGCTCCCGCTGTTGCTTCGCCTGGTCAATGAGTCTTATTGAGTCTCGTCTGGCATACTGCCGTCATTATCCGTCACATGATCATTTTGACGGATGGACTTACGCGCTTTGGACAGCCGAGGTCCAATTGAGTTGACTGGAATTCCAGTTGCGTGGGAAATTTCACTGTAACTATGTCCCTCGAGGTCGTGCATACGAAGGAGTACCTGCTCTTCTGACGAGAGATGTTTCAGATAATGTTCTATTTCATCTTGTTGTGCAATGTGTTGTTGTGGAGGGACAGAACGGTCTGCTTGTTCTGGCAGAGAGGTATTCCGGGAAAGAGTTTTTGGGCGAGTACTTTGTTTGAGCATGGCTCGTACGGTAACCCGCCGAGCAATGACCGTGAGATAGGTTGTTAATGTTGAGCGACCGGCAAATAGTCTGAGGGAGGCTGCATTTCGGTATAGCAGCTGGGCAAAGACTTCGGCTGTGATGTCGTCACAGTCGGTGTCTGTGATGCTCCAACCCCGTCTCTGCGCGGTCTTCGTGACGACTGCACGAATGAGACGTCCAAACCGCCCGACAAATGTACTCCAAGCCTGGGCATCGCCTGCAAGACATGCTTTGATGAGTGCTTGATCAATAGGTGAGCAGTGAGACCGATTCTCTTCACCCAAATTTCTCGTGCTCTCAGTCACACCGACGTCTCCGCAGAAATTTTGCCGTTTATGAACTATACCCCTTGTTTCTGCCAACAACCAAGTCAGGTATGTGCCGAAGAGATGAATTCTGCACCTCCGGAGACTCTTGCTGAAGTTCAGAATACAGTTTATCCGATGGAGATTTCGTTGACAGGTGGCTCAGTGCCGCCTACGATGCCGCTGTTGGGATGTCCGCCGATATCCATAGGTCTTGCCTATTCGATATGGCTTGACTTCTTGGCTGGTTTGATGTGCCGATGTGCACAGTCGCACAGTGGCTGGTTTAAGGTCTTTTGATAAGGAGTGAGCCTGATATGACGCATGTCGTTGCTGAACCCTGCTTCGCCTGCAAGTACACAGACTGTGTTGTTGTTTGCCCGGTCGAATGCTTTTATGAAGGCGACCAGATGCTTTACATTCACCCAGATGAATGCATTGACTGTGAGGCATGTGTTCCAGAGTGCCCGGTAGAAGCAATTTTCCACGAGGACAATTTGCCAGAAGAATGGAAGCCTTTTACCGAATTGAACGCTGAGATGTCGCCGCAACTACCGGTGATTACAGAGAAAAAAGACCCACTCTGTTAAAGGGTCTTCCGGTAGACGCTTATGCATGTTTTGTAAGGAACAGATAAACGGGGTCTCGTGCTTTTCAAAGACATGAGGCCCCGTTCATTGTTGAAGATCTGCAAGCCAGTACGCCTTGTCAACGAAACTTCTCCAACTCACGTATTTTGGATTGTGTAGTTTCATAGTGAGCAGAGGACTGTACCGAGGCTTACGAGGTTTCCGAATGAGATTCATTCCAGCCTCTCGTGGGGTACGCCCACCTTTACGCACATTACAGGCGACGCATGCACATACGATGTTGTCCCACGTGGTTGGCCCGCCCTTGCTCTTCGGAATAACGTGATCGAGTGAAAGTTCGCTTGTCGGCTGGTTGCGATTGCAGTACTGACAGCGGTTTGCGTCTCTGGCAAACACATTCTTGCGATTAAATCGCATGTTTTCTCGTGGCAGTTGGTTGCAACGAGGGAGCCGAATGACTCGGGGGGCTTGGAGGTCATATCCAACACCTCGAATCCAGTCCTGATCGGGGGAGCGATCGAGTGCTTCAAGAGCGGAGAGTTCGCGCCATGATTCAATAGAGTGAGCTGAAAAATGGCCCTGATCAATGTGCACAACTTCTGCAACATCCCGAAAAAGAAGTGCGAGAGCCCGGCGGACATTAGTGACATGGACAGCAACAAAAGAGCGATTCAGCACGAGAACACTCATGGCGAGTGCAGTGTGTCGTTGAAATGGAAGGATTGTTGCGGTACTCATCCTTGTGCCCTTGTTTCCAATGCTAGCTACTTCTCAATTTGACCAATTACGAGTGTACTTGCTCGCTTAAACTGCTGCCAAATCAGGATTTTCTTGTATTGTTGACTCGAGCCGGCAAAGCATAGATTTGGAAGGAAAAATGATAGAAGGTTTATGACTTGCCTTTCTTGTCAGATACCGTCACACTTCAAGGATAACGTCTTGAGGGATAGCGTCTTGGCTGGATAAAGATGCACTGGTCAAAAACCAGAGAGTCCCCGTCACAGAGTTATATTTTATTTATTATTTCGACAGACTCTGGAGGCAAATGTGCTTCACTATTCTTGTGATTTCTGTCAGAGGCCAATCGACCCTGCGGTCTGTATTCGCCACGTTGTGAAGATCAATGTATTTCCTGCTGTCGATTCCCAAAATGATGAGAGCTGTTCCTCTGAGGGTGAGTCTCTCGGTGACGATCACCTCGATGACATGCATGATCTTCTCGAAAGACTCGAGGAGCAGGACCTTGCTGCATTTCTTGACGACGGCACTCGTTCACTTCGATTTGATTTGTGTGATGCGTGTCGGCAGCGTTTCCTTCAAAATCCTTTAGGGATTCAGTCAAACAAGTCATTTACTTTTAGTGACAACTGACCCCAGTTGACGAAGTGCTTCTCGCATGAGTGGATGACGTTCATACAACATCTTGTGTTGTGTACAGCTAACGGTGGTGCAGGATTCTCTTTTTTCGCATAGTCGCCGATAAGCTGCTGTGTACGGACACCGAGATTCATTTTTTCGCAGGAACTTTGTGTCACGCTTGCGGAACTTTGGCTGGTCAGTAGGTTTTGGTTATTCAAAGCCTCTGTAGGAGAAGTTTCATGACGACCGCTACGCTTTCCATCGCAACCATCGCCGGAGATGGAACTGGCCCCGAAGTAACATCGGAGGCCATTAAAGTTCTCGATGCAGTTGCCCGTTTGGATGGCTTTGAATTCACTGTCGAATCACTTGATTGGGGTGGCGATCGGTATTTGCGAACTGGTGAAATAATCCCTGAGGGCGGCTTCGATCTGCTGCGATCAAAGGACGCTGTTTTTCTTGGGGCAATTGGGCATCCGGATGTTGCGCCGGGTGTTCTTGAGAAAGGCCTGCTCCTTGAGTTGCGGTTCAAGTTGGATCAATACATCAATTTGCGTCCGGTGAAACTTTTGCCTGGAGTCGAAACACCACTTGCGGGCCGTGGGCCTGACGACATCGACTTTGTGGTAGTCCGAGAAAATACCGAAGACCTCTACTGCGGTGTTGGTGGATATTTGAAGAAGGGGACTGCAGACGAAGTTGCTGTGCAACAAGCGGTGTACACGCGAAAGGGTTGTGAGCGATGTATTCGCTGGGCTTTCGAGTACACCCGTCGTAGGAATAGTCCCAAGAAGACTTTAACGCTTGTCGCGAAAACGAATGTATTAACGTTTGGTCACGATCTCTGGTGGCGCACGTTTCAAGAGGTTGCGAAAGATTATCCGGATGTCAATACAGACTACAACCATGTCGATGCCTGTTGTATGTGGATGGTAAAAAACCCTGATGCTTACGACGTTATTGTGACCACGAATATGTTTGGGGACATCATCACTGATCTGGGCGGTATCCTTCAGGGTGGAATGGGCGTGGCAGCTGGCGGAAACCTCAATCCAGACGACGGTGGAGTGAGTATGTTTGAGCCGATGGGTGGGAGTGCACCGAAGTACACGGGCACGAATAAAATCAATCCAATTGCGGCCATCAATGCGATGGCCATGCTCCTTGAGCACTCTGGTCAGCCCCAGTCAGCTGCACGAATTGATCGGGCCGTTGCTTCAGTCACAGGTACGAAAATGCAGAGCCAGGCTGCCGGACGCATGGGGTTCAGTACAAGCGAAGTTGGTGACTTGGTAGTTGCTGCCCTCGATTCGCCGGAGCAAGGCTGACGCAGTTTACCCGGTCGCTGTCGAAACACGATGTCCTGTTTTCTGACTTCGGGCAGCGGCGTCAACAATCTCGAGGGCTCGCGTAATATCCTGGAGGCTCCCCATTCGGCGAATGAGACTCATTGTCGATCGATGGAATTGAAGCAGCATTGATTCGTCGACGGGTCGTTCATTTTCCAGTGACTCTTGGTGTCTTCCGGCTTCATCAAACCAGACAAGGTTTGTCGGTGGGTCAATAAATGCGATTCCATGCTCGCACGCAACTTGCAACGCAGCTGGTGGCCGAAAAGCGACAGCTTCCTGCCACGTGGAAGGGATGTATTGGCCATAACTTATCTGGGCCAAGGTACTGGTCGTGGAATCTTCATCGCTAGGAAAGTCTAGGCTCATCATCTGATAATCAGAGAGTTGATCCTGACAGCGACTGGTATGGTGAACTGAAACCACACTTGTTGGTTCCCTGTTCACAACATAACGGCACCAATCGACCATCTCGAGAAGATCCCAGCTGTCACTGCCTGCGGTACGTACTGATCGCTTGCACGGATCCGATGGCTGAGGAAGTCGATGGTGACAGAAAAGCATCTTGGGGCGTCCGAGTTGCGTGGCAATAAGCTCTTTGAGTCGAACCGTTGCTGGCGCATGTCTTCGTGCCAGTTCAGCCATAAAAGCAATGCCGGAGGACTCAACCCGATTGAACAGTTGGCTCAATTGGCTTCGGCAGGCCGGAAGAGAAGCCGCCGAATACACCGCCTTTCCTGCGTCACACGCAGCGATGATAGGAGCGGCTCCGTACCACTGGTCACCAAGACAGAGAACCGCATCGACATCTTCGCGGCCAGTCATGACTCTGAAGCCATCAACTGCTTCGGCATGAAGTTCAGACGCTGCACGAGCAGCCCGAAGTGATACTTGCTCACAAACTGCTCGAACTTCAAACCGATCAGCAAGCGATCGAATCGCTGGAAGGTATTGCCCTTCCCAGCGATCTCCGAGGCCGACAATTGCAACGCCCAGTCTCATGCCGTGCCTTCTGAAGTTTGTGAGCTCGAATCAGTGGATTCAGTGGCAGCTTGTTCTTGTTCGTGCCGTAAGCCTTTGTCAGCGATGTCCTTGCGGCACCATGCGCCTCGCCAGCGGATTTCTTTGACGCCCTCGTACGCTCTGAGTTTTGCACGTGCCAGAGATTCAGCATGAGCGGTTACTCCCAGAACCCGGCCACCAGTGGTGAGTACTGTCTCCGGATCGTCTGGGCTTGTTGTTGTTGCAGCATGGAACACAACAACATTTTCCAGTTCGTCAGCTTGACTAAGCCCACGGATTGCGTGTCCCTTTTCAACAGTGTCGGGATAGTCCTCCGAGGCCATGACGACGGTAACACTCGCCCCGGATTTCCAAGTTGGTGAGGCTATCTCATTGAGACGCCGATCAACGGCCGCGTCAATGAGTTCAAGGAGGCTCGATTCAAGGCGGATGCAAAGAGCCTGGCATTCAGGATCACCAAAACGGACGTTGAATTCAAGGACTTTGGGACCCTGTGACGTAAGCATGAGGCCGGCGTAGAGAATCCCATGAAAAGGTGTTCGACGCCGACGCATACCGTGAACCGTTGGGACGAGGATCTGTTCTTCTATCTCTGTCATGAGTGACTGGGTTACAAAGGGAGCAGGGCAGAAAGCCCCCATCCCACCAGTATTCGGTCCACGATCACCATCAAGCGCAGCTTTATGGTCCTGCAGTGGTGGCAGCGTTACGATGGTACGGCCATCGGTTATGGCAATGACACTGACCTCAACGCCATCAAGCCGTTCTTCGATGAGCACGCCGGATGCTGCTGTGCGAAATTGCGGATCTCGCTGTAATTGGTTAATTGCGTCAATCGCTTCTTCACGGTTGCTGCAAACAAAAACACCCTTGCCGGCGGCGAGTCCGTCGGCTTTTACAACAACAGGTTCATCTTCTCGGGACTCGAGGAAGCCACGGGCTTTGTCGAGTGAATCAAACTGCCGATAGGTCGCAGTTGGTATGTCGTTGGTATGGAGCAACTCTTTGCAGAAAATTTTGCTGCCCTCGAGTTGGGCCGCGAGAGCGCTTGGACCGAATGTTCGAACACCAGCGTCGGTGAGTTTGTCAACAAGTCCATTGACCAACGGGGCCTCAGGGCCAACAACAACAAGGTCGATTTCATGCTGTTTCACGGCCGCGAGAAGGGCGTCACTGTCAGTTGCCTGGATAGCTAGGTTCGTCGCTTCACGTGCGGTCCCAGCATTTCCAGGAGCGGCGAAGACATTGGCTCCGTCGCGAGCCAATTTCCAAGCGAGGGCATGTTCGCGTCCTCCGCCGCCTACAACAAGTACGTTCTTAGATCTGTGCATGAAAAATTTTTATCTCTGGTTAAAAAATCTGCTCTTGGTGTATTGTGGAAGGGTGTCAGTATCTCTCAATTCTGCCCTAATTCTGGAAAAAGTATTGAGGGAATTGAGCAGGTTTTCAAAAACTCTCCAATAAACAACCCGAAATAAGGGCTTCGAGGGTGTATTCCTGCTCTATCCGACGTTGACACCAGCGGTGGTATCGATAAAGTTAAATAGAGTTCGTGAAAAAAATCACGAAGTCGCCCAAGGTCCCGGAAAAATGGATTTTTTATACGGAAACAGGTCGGTTTGGCAAGACGCAATTGTAGGAAAAGTGCTGTTGAAAACGTTTGTTGATTACAGGAGGCCTCCGTGTTGTGCCGCTGGCACAGGGATGGTGCGTTGCAGTTGGGTGAAGGTGCTTCATGGCTGAAAAGAAAAAGATGTCGGTAGCGGACATATTGGCTGCGGCGAGAGCCGACAAGCAGTCTGCGCCAGATTCTGAGAAACCCGCGACACAACCAGAAGTTGAATCTGCTGATTCGAGTCCAGCAGAGCCGAGTGGTGTAGAAGCTTCCCCAAAAACGTCTGGGTCATCGGAACGTCCGAGCGTGTCGGATATTCTTGCGATGGCTCGATCAGGAAAAGGAAAGCCTGCTGAAGAACCGAAAAAGTCAGCCACACCAGCAGCGAAGCAACCGGCAGCCAAGAAAGCCGTCGCTGCGAAATCACCGGTCGTAAGCGGAGCGAAAAAGAATGTACAGCGAGATACCGCAAGCATTCTCGAGGCAGCAAGGGCAGGAACGAAACCGGGTCCGGTGAGTAAGTCGGAGGCGCCGAGCTTTTCGAAACCCGCCGCAAAGCCTGCAGTGAAAAAGGTTGCCAAGGCACCTCCGCCCCCCGTTCCACCACGACCTGTTCGTCAGAAGGCGGAGAAAGCCGCGAAGGCAGGAGTCAGCGAAGATCGCCGGGGCTTCCTGGCTTACACAGTTGGTTCATTTATGGCGGTTGGGTTCACGGCACTCTCGGTAACCGGTGGGCTTTTCGGTATGGGGCTTGCGAGATTCTTCTTTCCAAATGTGCTGGCAGAACCGCCAAGTAGTTTCAAAGTTGGGAGTAAGGAAGGATTTCCTTCCGGAGTAGTTGAAACAAAATTTGTGGCCCAGTATGGCGTGTGGGTGGTGAATGCGGACTTTGAGGGTGTCCAGCAGATATATGCCCTCAAAACTGTATGCACGCACCTTGGTTGCACCCCAAATTGGCTCGAGGCTGAACAAAAATTCAAGTGTCCTTGTCACGGCAGTGGGTTTTACAAGGACGGCATCAACTTCGAAGGCCCCGCCCCGCGGCCCCTTGAACGGTATGCGATTAAAATTGCTGATGACGGCCAACTTGAGGTCGACAAAAGTAAATCGTTTCAGGAAGAACTTGGGCAATGGAATGACCCAGCGTCGTTCGTAACAGCGTGACAACAATTCAACTCGCTAAGGCGAGCACTTTTCAACTTACTTACTGGGCTGCACTCAATGGCCATTGGTGAAACAATCCGAAACTCACAAATTTGGAAAAGTATCTTTCGTCATCCGATGCCGTTAGATCGTCGGAATCGAATTGTCGTCATGCTGACGAACTTTTTCCTCCACCTTCATCCGGTTTCTATTAAGAAACAGGGAATTGCGCTTTCTTTTACGTGGTGTATGGGCGGGGTCACCTTTTTCCTGTTTCTCGTTGAAACGGTGACAGGCGTGCTTCTAATGTTTTACTACCGTCCAACGCTCGAGTGGGCATACAACGATATCCTTGCGCTTCGTGACGTTACGAGCCTCGGCATCCTTCGGGAATTGCATAGGTGGGGTGCGCACGCAATGGTTATCACAACATGGTTACATATGTATCGAGTGTTCCTGACTGGTAGCTATAAACCTCCACGAGAATTCAACTGGGTGATCGGTGTCATTCTGCTTTTACTCACTCTGCTGTTATCTTTCACGGGCTACTTGCTTCCGTGGGATCAGTTAGCGATCTGGGCGATTACCGTCGGTTCGAATATGGCACGTGCCACGCCAATCCTTGGGTATGAAGGGCCTGGTCAGCAACTCTTAACCATCGGCGGCATCGATATGATCACAGACGGATCTGATGCCCGGTTTGGTCTGCTTGGCGCTCGCTTCGTTGGTGAAGAAACTTTGAATCGGTTTTATGTGCTGCACTGCATTGCTATACCGCTAGCGGCTGCGCTTTTGTTGGCCATTCATTTCTGGAGAGTTCGTAAAGACGGTGGTATTAGTGGTCCTATGTAATCGATACGAATGGTGCTGCTGGTTAGGCAAATAAGAGTTTTCTGTTCACGTTTTTCACGTCGAAAGTAATCGTTCAAAATGCATTCAAGTGGTTTTTTTCTTAACGACGTTGCTGGGTTTCTGGGTGGGTACTACACCTTCCTGGCAATTATGAATGGCATTGCTGCATTTATTTTGTGGCGGAAGAAGAATGCACCTGGTTGGGCACTCGTGTGGTCTGTGTTCGCGGGCGTGATGATGATTCTGGCTAGCCTTGCCTTGTCGGCGTCGAAATCAATGGTCCCTGCGCTGCCGATGGCAGTTCGTGGTCTCGTAAACAGCCTTTCCGGACCGGTGCTCTACACGCTCGGAACAACCGCTTTATTTACTGGGCTTTTTGTTTTCCGAAAGTTCTTTGTCCAGCCAATGGTTGCTTGGTCGGTGCTGAATTTTACGTTGCTCCTTCTTGGCTTATCGATGGCAGATGAAAACTTTGCAGCCATTGTGATGAAGCCGGACAATGTGCCGATTGTTGGTCTTGTTTATCTATTGGCGTTCTTTACGTGGGTGGCAACAAAGCAGGCAGTAGTCAACGACGAGCGAATAAAGCAGGGTTTGCCGGTTGTTGAAAAAGTAAATGACGAGAAAGTGCTTGTTTGGCCAGATCTGGTGTACACGGAATTGATTTGCATGGTCGGTGTATCTGCCTTGCTTCTTGTCTGGGCGCTTTTCCTTCCCGCGCCTCTTGAAGAGCCGGCTTCAAGCGTGAAGACACCGAATCCTTCGAAGGCACCGTGGTATTTCCTTGGCCTTCAAGAGATGTTGGTGTATTTCGATCCTTGGTATGCAGGGGTTGTTTTGCCGAGCCTTGTCGTTTTTGGCTTGATGGCGATGCCCTATCTCGACTTCAACAAAAAAGGAAATGGCTATTACTCAATTGAAGAGCGGAAGTTCAGCTATCTCGTGTACCAGTTCGGCTTTTTTGAGCTATGGATCACCCTGATTATTCTTGGCACCTTCCTGAGGGGGCCCAATTGGAATTTCTTTGGTCCGTTTGAGTATTGGACACCGTATAAAGTGGAAGTGCTTAATAACGTTGATCTTCCACAAATGTTTTGGGTTCAGTGGCTTAATCAGCCTCTCCCACGCGCTCCGCAAGATGCCGGAGTCTTCTCACAAATTGGATTCATATTTTTGAGAGAGGCGCCCGGTTTGCTCATTATGGGCGTTTACTTAGTTGCTCTTCCGCCTTTGATGGCCGTCACAATCTTTCGTGGTTTTTACGCGAAGATGGGCTTCATAAGATACATGGTAATGTCGAATTTGATGCTGTTGATGCTTACTCTTCCACTCAAAATGATTCTCCGCTGGACAGTCAATTTGAAGTACATAATCAGTATTCCGGAGTTCTCGTTAAATTTTTGACTTTTCAGACCAAAAAGCGATTAATTAAGTAAGTCGACCCCCGCGAGCCTATAGATGCCAGCTACAGAAAAAACTTGGTGGAACATGCACGTCCTCCATATCACATTTTGTGTGTTGGCGGTGATGTTGTTGATTGCGACTGTAGTTATGCTTGCCGCGGATCATAATCGCCCATGGAAAAAATATCAGAGAACATTTCGTGCCCTCGAAACGTGGTCGGCGTCGGCACAAGTTGATTCAGAGGACTCTTCAGCGTTTAAAGCAAAGTCGATCGAACTGGAGGCTTCTCTGGCCGAAGTTCGAAGGGCAGATCTTGACCCGGCCCTGGTCACGGAGTTTCTTGATCAAGCAGGCACCGTCAAAGAGGACGCGGAGGCCGCTGCGTTTGCAAAAGAAGATGTCAGCCGCTTGCGCGAAGCAAAGAATCCAGATAGTCGATTTCAGATTCGGGGCGACTTGCTGCAACGTTTTCAAGACATCGTTGATCGTTCCAGGTTTCGTGAAGACAACCTTGCCGGTAGTTTAAAGTTGCGGAAGGCAAATCTTGATAAGCGGCGAGCTGATTACGAGTTAGCTGTTTCCGAAGAGAAGGATGATTCGAAGCAAAAGGAGTTGTTGGCTCTTGCCGACGAAAACAGAAAAGAAGTTGCAGAGGCAACACTTGCTTTTCAGGCAGCCAATACACACCGGAAACAACTTGTTGAGACATTGAGAAAGATCACGTCGCCTGAGGATGCTGCTGCGAAAAGTCTCGCAGATCATCGGCAGACGTTGGCGTTGCTGAAAAAAACCCTGAGTGATCGAGCACCGAATGCCGGCAAGACGGTCCTTGAGCTACCAGTTCTTGATGCGTTTAATGGTCCATTGCGTGTGGACCAGATTTGGCTTCCAAAGTTAACTCTTAACAATAATTTCCGAGACGTCGCTCGGTTCGATAGGTGCACGACGTGCCACCAAGGTATGAATAAATCTGCACCCGGGGCGCCGTCAGAGCCGGCCTATCCAGAGGCAACAATGGTTGAAGTAGTTCTTCCGACGCCAAATGAACCGCCAGCGTCCGAAGGAGCCGAAAGCGAATCGCTTCAGATGGAAAGCGCCTTCGGCTTTTCACTTGCGACCCAAGGATTATTCCGTGAGGATTCCCCGACGATTAGCGTTGTCTTGCCCGAATCTCCAGCTGCAATTGCAGGCCTTCAGAGTGGAGATGTAATTACATCTGTTGGTGGTGGTCGTACCTCCGTTCGCGAGTTGGCAGTTACTGCGTTACTCGAAAATGTTTCATGGGGCACTCCTTTGCGTTTAGAAGTTCAGCGAGGTGTTCCTCAGCCGTATGCAACGCATCCGCGGCTTGACCTCTTTGTAAGCGACTCTAGTCCTCATTCAATGCAGACGTTTGGATGTACTATCTGTCATCAAGGGCAGGGTAGTGCAACAAGTTTCAAGTGGTCTTCTCATACACCAAACACGCCGAAGCAGTCTCACGTTTGGCATGATGAATACGGTTGGTTTAATAACCATCACTGGATTTTCCCGATGCTGCCGGAAAGGTTCGAAGAATCAAGCTGTTTGAAGTGTCATCATGAGGTTGTGGATCTTGAGCCAAGCGAGCGATTTCCGGAGCCTCCAGCACCTAAGGTTGTTGCCGGCTACCACTTGATTCGTCAGTATGGATGTTATGGGTGTCATGAAATCAAAGGATGGTCGGGTCCAGACCAGCGAGTTGGCCCAGACTTGCGGCTCGAGCCAAATTATCATGAGGTGGCTCAAGCTGTTGCTGTTGATCCAGGTGCACAGGAAATGGATGACACCTTTAATGATTGGGTGACCGATGTAATCTCGAGTCCCGATGGTAATGATGCTCGGCAGCGTCTTCGTGAAGCGATTGATGCAGATGCTGCACTCGGTGATGACGCGAAGTTGACTGATCGGACTCACGTCCTCGCCTCACTGCTGAAGACAC
>WLWF01000885.1_pt1 | contig 27226 bp, 39 predicted proteins | sample 6718331 | NCBI WGS metagenome assembly WLWF01 (sample SAMN12718692, study PRJNA515312) | sponge metagenome | isolation source: marine sponge | host: Mycale hentscheli | place: New Zealand: South Island, Marlborough, Capsize Point | collected 2003-05-01
CTGCATTACATGCGAAGAGAAATATTCAGACAAACGATTAGAACTGGGTTATAAAACCTGTTTAGACTGCGGACAAGCGTCTGCCGTGGCTATATCGCGAGCAAGGACGAGAGAATCTTTGGCTGAAATGACACCTTCGGCATCGGCGATTGGAAACAAAGTCGGTATACCAAGTGATTTTTCACCAGATGAGCTTTTTGAGACTCGTCCAGGATACGATTATGATTGGCGCAGGAAGGTAAGCGACAAGAATGCAGTAGCTGAGTAAAATAAATTATTTTATAACTTTCGGATTTTAGTGTATAGTTAGGTATAGGATTGAGACTCTTTAGTCTAAATCCTTTAACCCTTACTTGGTAATGACTATACAATGTCCAGTGATGACGAAAACATCCCAGAGGGAGACAGTGAAGACGTCTTTGATATAAACGAAGTTCTTGCAGAGGAACGATTAGCGGAATACATTGAAGAGCAAATAGCCGAAGCTTACAATACGGGAGAGAATTATGATATTTATCCCTACATTGACAGCGAAGCCTTATTGAATAAAGCTAAAAATATGGATTCAGAAATAATCTCCGCATTTCTTTCATCATATGTCAAAGAGCTTGAAGTTCGACTAAAAAATGCACAACCATCCAAGTGTAAGTTGATTTCGGGTTCTGGTCCTGCTTATTTTTATAATCCAACCACTAAAGAGTTTGTAAAAGTAGCTAGAGGATCAGAAGTCTCTGTCTCTCCCGACATGGAACTTGACAGTATGGGAAGGGTGTTGGCTCACGACGGTGTGAATTATTTTATGATTCCAATGGAAGAAATTATATTTATAGGCTCCAATTAGGATATATGTCGTAAGATGACAGTATTGGATGGACAAATGATAGACAGCGTTTGGAAAACTCCAAATGGAAATGAAATTTCTTATGAAGAAGTTATAGAACAAGTCCGAAAACATTCAAACAATGGTGGGCGAACATATTTAGGGACAGATAGTTTTGTCGAGAGAAATCGCTGCGTATTCGCAACAGCCATTTGCTTTCATGGAGCCCACGATCAAAAGGGCGGACAGTATCTGTATCGCAGGACATATCACAATAGAGGAGAATTTCCAGTTCTTGTGACTCGAATCTTAGCAGAAGTCCAAAACACAGTGGAATTGGCTTTAAGCGTTTCGAATGAAGTGCCTCAAGCTCAAATAGAGTTGCATTTAGATATATCATCTGCCGACGCAGGCAATGGAACAAGCAGATTCTGCAAGATGCTAACGGGCTATGCAGAGTCATCAGGATTCACGTATAAAATAAAGCCCGAAGCTTGGGCAAGTCAATCAGTGGCAGACAAACATTCTAAGTAGCCCACAAAGGCGTCATTTACATAAAGTAACGAGGTTAGAAAATGAAACGACTTGACTTGCACGGAATAAGACATGAGGAAGTAGAGGTGCTTGTATATAAATTTTTATTTAGTAACGATTTGCCCGTCAAAGTGATTACTGGAAAATCCGAGCCTATGCAGAGAATAGTAAAAAATATCATTGGAGAGAGCGGAATGGGATGGCACTACGAGAATGCTAGTAATTTTGGCTGCATCATCGTTACAAATTCTCCTTGGTTTAATGAATAAAATAACTTGACAAACGATACCTAACGGGTTACATTACTATAATAATAGAAAGGATGATGATAAATGGGCGGACTTTTAGCACCAGAACTCACAAGCGGAACCAAGCTGACGCCGAATGTCGTCTCTCAGTCGAACAAGGTTTACTTACAAGCAATCTCCGCTTGGAACAAATCACTATCCTCACAGGGGCTAGAATCCGTTCAACCAATAAAGGCAGTCGGTTCTACATCCTATTTTGAACAGGACAGTACAGAGGAGCCTGACGAACTTGAGAGGGTATATGGAACGCCTGATGTAATATATGGAGACGTTGACTACTTAGTCCAGTTCCCATTTCCCTCCGACTTCTCTGGTGATGAGACTGAAAGACGCCGAGAAGAGAATAAAATTAAGAGAGAGTATGGACAACTCATGCAAGACTTCTTTGAGTCTCCGAACTCTCCGAAGGAAGTAAAGGCAGTAACCAGTCCTATGGTTGTCGTAGAACTCCCTAATGGAGAACACGTTCAGGTTGACGCTATCGTAACCTTCCCTAAGTATTCCAACTGGATGAAGTCTCGCTATAGTTCTGAGAGAGGATTGAAGGGATATATCACTGGAAATCTTTATGCTGCTCTCGGAGATGCTCTTGTTTTGACTGTTGGGACAGAAGGAGTGCTGGCGAGAACTAGAAATGGAGAGAGAGTCACTTCTCGTGTCCGCAAAGATGTTATTATAAACTCTGTTTCTGTAGATCCTCAGAACTTTCTTATGGATATTGCTGGATATATTATCGGATCAGATGATTTTGAAGCCTCGCCTATGCTGAAACGCTACTCAGGATGGGATAAAGATGCTGTTAGAATCTCGGACATTGGTAAGGGAATTGTCGGTTTAGCGTCCACATTAGAGGCAAATATGGACAATTTCTCCAAAAAAGAACTACTTGGGAGCGTATTATCGTCATTTGAGGCGAAACTTGGCGGAACAATAGACAAAAAAAGAAATATGATTGCGAAAAAAGGATTTGATGGAGAGGATAAACTTTCCAAGCTTGAAAAGCAAAACGAAAAGAGTCTGAGGCTAATGGCATCTCTTTTTGACATTGAAAAGTCTTTGAATGAATATCTTTCTATTGAAAATCTTAGAAAAATCATCCGAGAAGTGAAAAACGCTCGCAACTAAACTATTTATACAGAAGACTTATAAGGAACCTCCAAAATGAATATTACAAAGCAACGACTCATCCAAATCATCAAAGAAGAACTAGAGATGGGAAACCCAATGGAAGAACCCATGATGGATGCAGGAGCGTCACCTTGTGCAGTTAAGCAACAAATGATGGACATGCTTTCTGGAATGCCACATAACGAGGCTGTTGATGTGATGATGGAAGTCGCAGAAGAACTTGGTTTGAGCAGTATGCCAGAAGAACCAGAGATGGCTATGGATATGCCCGTTTCTGGTCTTGAAGAAATGATTGCCAACGAACTGGCAGATCTGCTTGCCAGCAAGTAATAGAAGAGAGAGAAGATGATGAAACTTCTTATAGAAAACTTCAAAAACTATCTCCACGAAGACAGTCTCGGAGACTTTAGCGACGAGGGTATGGTGAATCTATATCACTACACTAACCCTCGCAACATCGAAGGTAGAGACTCCGTAGTTCTCCAACCACAGCACTTCGTAACTTCCAGAGGTGCCTACTCTAAGAGAGAATGGGAAACCAGCAGGTATCCAAGGACTTTCTTCTACACAGATTATGAAAATAAAGAGCCTATCGTAAATGGCGCTCTTCTCTCAACATCAGTCCCTACTGAAGAAATCTATGACTTAAAGAGTGATCCAGAGGGCTATGTCGAAAAGCACCGCCATCCAATGTATGGATTGAGAAAACAAATGGAATGGGAGACTATGATGAAAGATATTCACTCATCATATAGAGGCATCTATTATTCCATTGGAAAGCCGAATGTGGTGGCTTGGTTTAATCCTATTGAGGTTTTTCCGCACGAAAAGTAAAATAAATCATTGACAACGCTCCCGTGACATGTTATATTATATATGATAGAGAGAGAAAATATTATAAAACAGGAGAATAATATGATAGACGAAGGAAGCCTAGTTTGTTCCACGTACATTGGCAAGCTCCAGATGGGAACAGTCTCATCTCGTAGGATTGGCGACGACAAGTGGGCTTACTATACGGTTGAGTGGCATGATAACGATAAATATGAAGCTATTCAAAAAGGTTATAGGGAACTAAATCCTAATGGAGTTTATGGGCGAACGGAGTATAGAGCAGGAGAGATTTTTGAAGTGAGTCCAGATCAAGTTACTAATTTAGTTAACGAACATTTAGACTTCCTATACTCTTCCCTCATTCCAAAGGACGTCGTGAATGGATAAACGCTTAGACAATCAACGCAATCTAATGCAATCTTATTATTATACGGTAATTGAATATGCGGAGGAAACTCTCGGATACACAGTTATGGAAGATGCTGATTGCGTTGATTGTTGTAAGAGCGATTCAAAGATTATTGAAATTTATTCCTTAAACGGAATAGAGAGTAGATTGTTCGCATTGCTTCACGAATGTGGACATGCTCTCATTAGAAAGAACTGGACGAAGTTCAAAACGCAATACCCTGCTCACGCAGAGCACGACGGAGACGGAAGAAAAGAGACTAAGCGTTTCAAGATTTCCACCCTCGAAGAAGAGTTTGAGGCGTGGAAGAGGGGATGGAAGTTGGCAAAAAGGCTAAATCTTAAACTCGACAAAGATACCTACACCAAACATAAAAATAAATATATAATGACATATGTGAAATGGGCGGCAAACTAATGTTTAGAAGAACAAAAAGAATAAAAGAAATATTAGAGATACAGGTTTTTAGTATTGTAATCGCAGCCGCTGTGATAATCAATGCTAAGACAATTTACGGGAATAAGAAAAATGAAGACTCCTCTGAACGAGACGCCCTTTGGTAAAGAAAAAATGGACACCCTTGACATAGGAGATATGGTAAAGTGGAGAATACTTGCCACAGATCTTGACAAGGAGTCATTTAGAATGGGAATAGTAACTAATTTATTTCTTGAAACTATGGGAAATAGAAAAGTAGCTATCGCAGAAGTATTGACTACCTTGACAAACGACGAAGAACATGTTATTAATAATAGTATGGAAAAGGTTTTGGTGATAAATCTCGATTTAGTTTCAAAAGCAGGAGGAAATAGTGGAAAATACATCATATAATATATTTTGTGATATGGATGGAGTTTTAGTAGACTTCGAAACGGGAGTTATCGCGAAGATGAACTCCGAACTAAGTAAAGAAAACCCGAAAGAGCCAAAGTTGGCTGCAAAAGTAATAGCAGAACTCGGTAGAAACTACGTCACAGTAGATGACATCGGTAAATATTCACCAGGTAAGTCCAAAGCATCGGTGAGCTACATGTATGCTCTTGTCCACGATGACGAAGAGTTTTGGGCGAATCTCCCTTGGAACAAGGGCGGAAAACAGCTTTGGGCACGCATTAGGCACCTAAATCCGACAATATTGACTTCTCCTATGGATAAAAGAGGGAAAAAAGATTCCTTAGCAGGAAAGAAGCGTTGGGTAGAAAGAAACCTCGGCATTCCAGCCGATAGGATAATATTTGCTCACAGTAAGTGGGACTATGCTCTTGATGAAGATGGACAACCAAATGTTCTCATTGACGACTTCAGCACCAAGATTGATCCTTGGAACGAGCGCGGCGGTGTTGGTATTCTTCATACGAGTTCAGAGAACACTATAAAGATTTTAGATACATTAGAAGATTTATAAAGCAAATAGCTTATAACAATACTGAATACTATTTATAGGGAACTATTACGCTATGGTGCCGTGTAAATGCAAATACCAGTTAAAAATCGCTCTTCCAAACCATTAGGACATTTGGAGTCCTATCTGAAGAGTTTTTTACCATTCGCACAAAAGAGAATGGGGTTCAACAGACCTCCTTATATCTTCTTTGATTCTGACGAACAGAACTCAAGGAAGGTTCTCGGTAAAACGGCGCACTACAATCCAGAGTCTATGGAAGTAGTTGTTTATGTAGATGGAAGACATCCAAAAGATGTTATTCGTTCCCTCTCTCACGAGCTAGTTCATCACGCACAAAACTGCCGTGGAGACTTGAACATCGATGTGGCGGGTGCAACCGAGCTAGGTTACGCACAGAATAATCCTCATATGAGGAATATGGAGTCAGAAGCATACGAAAAGGGCAACCTTTGTATGCGAGATTGGGAAGATTCTGTGAAAGTTCAGTTACAAGAAACTAATTACTACCACACCAGAGGAGATGGTAAACAAATGGATAAATATAAACACATCGTAGAGACTGTCGCTAAGAGAGTTGCTGCAAAAATCAGAGAGGCAAATGCCTCCGAAAATAACATTGAAGAGGGCGATGCTTTCGCACCTAATCATTACTGCGTACATCATGGCGGCGTTCGACACGAAGGCAAGATTCATATGGCAGAAGCAGTTGGGCACAACTGGAACGAAGAATCTCAGAGTGTTACCCATTACGATATGAAATTGGAAGACGGATCTGTTCTTGAGAATGTCGCTTTTGAAGATATTCAAGTAACGGAGGCTTCCCTTGCGAAAGAGCATAAACACCCTATGAAGCGCGATGATAAAAAGAAACCTGACGCCGACGGCGATGGAATTCCTGATTGGGCTGACGATGATGAGGAAGAGTTGGAAGAACGCAAGAAGCGTGACAATCCTCGTAACGACAGAGGAATGCCTTCAAGAATGAAAATGAATGAAGATGAAGAGTCTGACGAAGACGTAGTTGAAGAGGTAGAAGAAATTGAAGCGGGGGCTGAGATTAACGAATCAAACGACCAATGGTATCAAAGGAACTTATTCGAAAATCTCACTAAAAAGTGGGCAAAGTAGGAGAGTTCGACAAGTTCTTTGTAGTTTGGAGAGACGAACATGGTGAAATATATGAACCATTTGACAACGAAACAGACGCTAAAGAGTTTATGGTAGAAAAGCTCATGGAAGGAAAATACGCAAGTATGAGTCCAAAAGATAGCCTTCCGAAGATATACTATTCAAATAGGAGAAAATGACATGGCATCGCCAAAAAAGAAACGGTTGAGAGTGGAGGCATGGAAGGCAGCGGAACTAGCTGCCGCCGCAGCAGAAGCTGCCAAATTAGCAGAGGCACAACGTGTCGAAGCTGCTCGCATCGCTAGAATAAAGGCTGCTGCCGCTGCTGCTAAAGCTGCCGCGAAAACAGCACATTCAAAGAAAGTCGAGGACTAACAATGGATTTATCAAGAATGACAAGAGAGTTTTTGCAGAACTTAGATGAAGGTTCTGCCAAGGTTGATATACACGGATATATTCAAGCACTGAGCGAGACTCTCAATTCTATAAGTCCTCGTTCTCAAACAGAGCAGCGCCGTATGGCTGTTGCAAAACAACACATCAAAGAGATAAAGAAACACACGAGAAAGTTGCAGGAAAAGGTTGCAATCCTTGAAGAACGTGTTACATTACTGGAAGAAGATAATCACTAGTTAGGAGATTCAGATGCCAGGAATGATGCAACTTTGGGACGACACTTCATTGTCGTTCAATAAAATAAAAAAGATACTTACTGCTGCTTCGAATGGCGAGTTAGTCGGAACTGAGAAGACTGACGGGTTCAAGATTTATCTCGGATATTCAGACGGAGTTCCAAAAGCTGCACGATCCAAGGGCGATATGTCCAAGGGCGGAATGAACTGGCAAGCATTGGCAGACAGAGAGTTCAAAGGAGGAGATGAAGTTCGCAAAGCGTATCTTGATTCCTTCCGAGCGTATAGCAAGGCATTGAATTCACTCGAAGAAAGAGATCTCGCTGCCATCTTTGGTGAGAATCACGACATCTTTTATAGTTCAGAGATACAAGGTCCAGCAGCGGGCACGATGATAAACTACGACGCTAATGTTCTTTCACTTCACTCTACTGGACACCAGAGATATAATCCAGAGACAAATAAGATGGATGATGTTGATAACCCAGAAGGCGCTATCGTTCTTGACAATGCAATTGACAGATTTGAAGAGATCCTTCAAGACGAACCATTTTCTGTTCGCAGAACCGCACTGCTAAAGTTGAACCAACTTTCCGACGGACACGACTTGAGCATTGCTCTAAGCAGAATGAACAAAGCAGGCTTCTCTGGAACTATGACTATCGACGAGTTTTTAGAAGGAAAGCTAAAAGAGTACCTCGACGGAGAGGCAAGCTATCTTCACGGAGACGTCCGCCAGAGAGTTATCGACAGAATATTAAATAGAAAAGACGAGAACGGAAAAACAATAGGCATCCCGTCTATCACCAAAGGTATGCCACCTGAAGTGAAGAAAAAGATAAGCGCTCTCGTAAAACACGCCGAAGAGTTGAAGAAAGATTTTATATTCCCTATTGAGGACGCTATTCACGACTTCTCGGTAGAGCTTCTCAGAGCAGTTGAAAGTTCTTACATTCTCGACAACACGGCAGAAACAGAAAGACTAAAACAGGAAGTAGAAGTCGCCATAAGAGAGCTTCAGAAGTATGAAGGTGAAGGTGCAGACATTGCTCACGATGTTTTAGGCAAGCAACTAAAGAAGTTGAAGCGACACGATAATGTCAGCACGGCAGTGGAAGGTTTTGTATTCCAAGTAGGCGATAAAGTCTACAAATTTACAGGAAACTTCACGCCGATGCATCACCTTCTTGCTCTCTTCTCTTTTGGAAAGAAGGGACTTCCTCCTATCAAAAAACAACAGATGAACGAAGCAGAGACATTTTTCAACGCTCCGTCAAATTCAGAGATGCCACCAGAGATAAATGAGCCGAGCAATCCCGAGGACAAGAAGTTCCTTGTTCTCATTCCAGGTGGATTTAAGCCTCCTCACAAGGGGCACTACAATCTTGTAAAATCGTACCTCAACCACCCATCGGTTGAGAAAGTCGCCATCATTATCGGTGATATGTCGAGAAGCGATTCTCAAGACGAGATTGAAATTGGTTATGAAGAGTCTATCCGAGCTTGGAAGGAATATGGAGTTACGGAAGGTAACGATGTAACATTTGTTCGTGCAAAACCCCGCCAGTTGAAGGTTTCAAAGAAAAATCCTCAAGGCGGAGAATATGAAAACCCAATGTTAGATGTCTATGAACTGGTTCAGGAAATAGAGCCAAGCGAACTAAAACAGGGTAATCTCGCTATTGCCATGGGAGCAAGTGACAAGGGTAATGATTACAAGCGAGCGCAAAGCTTTGCTAAATCTCACCAACCTGGCGAAAAGTATTACCGAGAGGGCGTTACAGTTACAGAGCCACCAGTTAAAGTTTCCGCTAAAGACTATTCTTATCCTCAAGAAAGCAGATACGCAGGACAACCAATCAGTGCAACCATGATGCGTGACGCCATAGCTCAAAACGACATCCAAGAGTTCGCTTACCATTTGCCAGATGATGTAGTTAGGCGAAAATCAGAAAAAGATATTCAGAATCTTATGGATGATTTGGCAGGTAGAGGGCATTACGAAAATCACGAACGTCCAGACTATGGTGAGGATGCCTCTCCTCCGCTCACACATACGCCAGGTGCGTTAGAGAAAATAGCAGAGGGCATAGACTTGTTTGATTTAATAGAACAAGCTATGGGCGGCTCTGACATAGATATTTTAGTAAACGAGATGTCCGCTATGGCAGGCGGTGCCGTAGAAGGCGGAGCAGTATCTAAAAATAAGAAGAATAAAAATAACCCTACCATATTCCGAGAAGAAGAAGATTTGGAAGAGTTAGAAGAGGACAGGGGAGTGCGTGGAGATTTACCAGGACACCCGAGCGGAAGAGATGCCGACGACAGAACTAACGAAGAAGATCCCGAGACTGGTAAAACTGGAAATGTTGGACCTAAGCGTAAAATAGCACGAGAACAAGTGGATATTGGGGAAGTTCTAAACTATTTATTAGAGACAGGAGTTTCAGAATAATGATGATTGATAGACAACAGTTTCTTGACGAACTAAAGTTGAGAGAACAAATAAGACGAGCCATCTCTATAATTGGTGAAAGAAAACAAGTTGCGAACAAGCAGTTGCTTTCCGAAGAACAGAGGCTTAGAAAAGTCATCAGGAAACTTCTGAAAGAAGAAGAGGGACAAGGTGATGAATCAACAGGCATCTCCTATCTTCGTCGAGATCTCAAGAAAACAATTCCAGAGTTAGAAGGTGGCTACAAGGCACTCCGCTCGAAGAAAGAGCAAAGAGACTCTTACAGAGCACATATTATCAGTGCCTTAAAGGATATTATTCTCCGAGGAGACACCAACTTTAACGCCAAATCTGATGGAGATGCTCTCGCAGATGGTGTTGATGCGCGAATGGACGCTGGAATGAACGAAGAAATAGATGTAAAAATTTCAGATTCTGAAGACTTTCCTGATCCTTCAAAGAAGCTTGACATCGGAAGAGAAAAGCCAGAAGAACTTCAAGCCGTGGAAGATGGCAATGAAGAAAATAAAGAGCTTGATGACTTCTCTATCGAAGGTGAAGATAAAACTGGAGCAGCAGCAGCGCTGACTAGCATGAAGCAGATTGAGAAGGTAGTTATCAATACATACAGCACTTTATACGATCCAACTGATAGAGAACTGTATGCTGATTACCTTATCACAAACACTCAACTTTATTTTGATGAGTTCGAAAAAGAACTTCAAACTATCATTCCAGAGCCTGAAAATCCTGAATATGAGAAGAGAAAAGAACCAGAGGCAGCAGAATTAGATGTCGGAGAGCCAGAGATACCAGGCATTTCAGATGAAGAGGAAAATCCTCTTTAAAAAATAAATTCTAAAATAATTTAAGATCTCGAAAATAGTATGCTAACCTGGGTGGGTAGGAGGCAATTTGGTTGGTTAGTTAGTTTAATTGCTTAGTTTTAATAATTACTGAAATATAATAATGAGTTATAAAATAAGAAGAAAAAATAAAGGTAAGAATAAAAATCATAGTTTGATTAATAAGCTTAAGAAAGAAAATAAAATAGATGATAAGTTCCAAGCTACTTTAAGTTCTCTTACTCTCGAAGAAATAATAGGTTTAAAATTAGAACAGTCTTCTAAGATACTAAACGGAAGACAGTTCGGGTTACCTCTGTGGAGAACTCTGGATTTCATAGTTAAAGAAGCAGTAGCCAAGTGGGTTATATCTGCCAGTAGGACTGATGTCGAGGCTGCAAGGTACTTAGGTGTTGATGTAAAGCAGTTTTATCAGATAAGAAAAATGTTCAATATTGTAAGCTATTTTGACATAGAAGACGAAGGACATTGGGAAAAAATAAAGAATAGACTTGATAAAGAGTCAGAATAATGCTATTATATAAGATAATAATGGGGGTGTAAGGGCTTCGACTGGGTAAGAGGACATGAATAGTGCAAGTAGTCTCAGGAGACAGCAGACTTTAAATGTGGTTTCAAAAAATAATTGCTAATAACAATAATTTCTACAACAACGCTGCGTTAGCAGCTTAGTAGGGAGGTTGTTCAGAACCTTCTTTCCAATCTGAACAAAACAACAGATAAGTTGTAAAAATCAAAACATTCTATCGCAACAGGTTGGTAAGCGTTAGAATATAACCAACTATCTTTGTCAGTTAGTGAAGAAACTGAACAAACTTGTGAACGACTTGAAATAGAATTTACTTAGGACGCGGGTTCAACTCCCGCCACCTCCACCATTTTACACAACAAAAGGAAAAAATATGATTATTAGAACAATTGTACTTGGAACATTATTCACTGCATGTAGCAGTGGACTTAACTACGACGATGTATACACTGGAGATTCTCACGGAAGAATCTCTGGCATTGTCACAACTACCGATGGATTACCTCTAGCAGATGTAATTGTTACTGCACAAGATGTGGAAGCAACTACATCTGCTGACGGCACATATACTCTTCTTGATGTAGATGCGGCAGATACCATCGTTGTGCAATTCTCTAAACAAGGGTACGCACGAAACTATAAAACCACTACTTTACATTCTTGGGAAACTGTAGCTTCCAATGCTTCTCTACTTGAGGCAGATGGCTTCTCCGTTGTTAATTCAGCAGAATCAAGCAATGTATTTATCGAAGGCACAAGAGTTAGTTTTTCAGAAAATTCTTTTATAGACTCTGATGGAAATCAATACTCTGGAGAAGTAACTGTTCAGGTTACTCATGTAGATCCTTCAACTCCAGAGGTTTGGGGAGCACCAACTGACTTGACTGCAATTGCTCAAGGCTCTTCAGGCACTGATAAGGATGTAACTGAGACTCTTCAACTTGTATCTTATGGTATGATTGATGTCGCACTATTTGGTGAAGGTGGAGAAGAACTAAATATTTCTGAAGACTCTCCAGCATCTTTAGAGATTCCTATCACCAACGGAGATCTTCCAGATATTTATCAACTTGCTGATGGAGACACACAGTCTTCTTGGTCTTTTGATACTCAACGAGGAATGTGGATAGAAGAAGGCGTTGGAAACATTGTTGAAGAAGATGGAAACACCTACTTCCAGTTTGAGGCATCTCACTTCTCTTGGTGGAACTGCGATCAAGGTATGGTGCCATCATGTGCATCTGGACGAGTTGTTGACATCACTGGATTTCCTATCCGAGGCGCTGAAGTGACTTGCGACGGAACTCAATCAACTTCAGTCGCAGTAACAGACGACGAGGGATATTATGTTTGTAGTGTCCTCGTTGGAGATACTGTAACGTTCACAGGAACAACTGTAGTAGATAACCGAAACTGGTTCAAGGCAACAAACAAGTTTATGGACGGAGAAGGCTCAAGCGCTGCTGAGTGCGAGCCAATCGAAGTTATTAAGATTGACGTATGTCGAATCGCTGGAACTATCAATGTTCAAAACATGGATGCCTCTAACGGAATAGACAGAGGTTTGAATTCAGATACTGTGGGAGCTTTCTTTTGGGAACCACCTGGCGATCCTCACTATTGTGACAATCTATGGGAAACTTTAGATTCTGGAGAATGTTGGGTTGGCAGTCAAGAAGATGTTCAGTCATCTTTCCCAGAAGGCGCTATTCCAGGCATTCCAGATGACTCTCGCTCAGTCGGAAGTTGGTTAGAGGTTCGAACACCACGAGACTCATACCGAATCGAAAGAGAAAACCAAGCTGGACAACCCACTTATGTGTGGGAAAGCCACGAGGTAAATGGTACAGAAGTAGCAACCAATCGCACAGAGTTCAATGACGGAGATGTCTTGGATGTTCAGGCACCTGGTGATTATTCTTCATACTTTGGAGCATGGGATGTTCAAGAGTTTGACACTATTCCAAGTTCTGTCCATTTTGATGGAAATAACGCCAGTGCTCTTGTATTGAATAACAATTCATCTATCTCTTACAGTGGAAACTCAGAAGATAGCGTTATCGCCACCGCTTTAGTTGGCGAAACAACGATGGTTTGTAAGTTCGATGATGACGGACATTTCAATCTCAACACTAACGGACTCGACGAAGGTATTGGAGGACTTGCCATTCAGCATGTCTCAACAAATCTCTTCCAAGGTCCAGACGGACTGCCTATCAGAACCCAAGTGTTCTCAGGCGAGAGTATTGTAATCGACGTACAATAAACAACAACGATAATGACGCCCCCCTCTCTTAGTTGAGTCGGGGGCGTTTTTTATTTGCGTTAGATGTTATTACAAACTATTTATGAATATGAAACTACTATTTGAAAATTGGAAGAAGTATCTTAATGAGCAGAATATCATGGATAAGCTCGCTAATCTCAGAGATGAAGGTAAAAAAGACATAGCCCAGCAGATAACTGATGCAGCCAAAGATGTTCTTTTACAACGACCTCTCGGGACGCACGAGGAGCATATTGAAGGTGCCTATGAAAAGTTGTCTGATGAGCTTAAGCCTTTGGCAGATGAATTGATTGCCTTTAATAGAGAACAGTTCGGTTTAGATGTTGGCAAGCAATGAAACTACTATTTGAAAACTGGCGCAAGTTCGCCCTGCTTGTAGAAGGTGGTGAAGCGTTCAAAGATGCAGAGGGAAATCCCGATACAGTCTCCATTCAAAGAGCAGCGGTTCAACCCACTCTTGACGACTTTCTCGAACGCCATCTCAAGCCAGCAGGCATAACTGAATATCAGCCTATCGGCTCAACTGGAAAGAAATCTTTATCTGGAGATTTAGACATCGTAGTAAGTTCAGGGGATTTTGAACCAAAAGAATTTAAAAATAAACTGCTCTCCGACTTAAAAGACACATTAGGCGACGAAGACGCAAAACTGCTCGGACAGAACATCGCCATCAGATATCCAATTATGGGAAGCGACGAGTATGTCCAAATAGACTTGATGCTTTCTCCCAATATCCGAGACACAGGTTGGTTGATGTCTGGGACAGGCGACGAAGAGGTAAAGGGAACTTTCAGAAACTATCTCTTAAACTTCGTCGCAAGCCTGCGAAGAACACCTCGTTCTCGCATAACTATCTCTTATCCAGGTGGTTTTCAGAGAAAGGAACTTCCACAACAGTTTGATCCCGCTGATCCAAAGAGCAAGCGCAAGTGGCAGAATGTCGGAGAGAAGAACTCAAATCCAGAAGAACTACTAAAAGCATTAGGCATAAACGCCAATCCAGAAGAAGTGAATAACTTTGTTGACTTAGTTCAACATCTTCTTAAGATGCCAAAAATAGCTCCGAGACTAAAAGAGTTTCCAGAGTATATAAAAAACATCCCATACAACGAGGAGGAGAAGCAGAAAGCAATAAACTATCTGCTCTCAGTGATATAATGAAATTACTAATAGAACATTGGAGAGAATTTATTCAAGAGGCAAGGGAGCGCATTTGCCCAGCCCCAACTCAGGATATTGAACTCAACACAGAGAATCGTAACGCTGCTATTCAAGCAGAACACATTCAATATGGACCTCTAAACGCTGAAGACGAACAATATTGGGATAGAGCAGCAGAACATTGGAACACAACACCAGATGTGGCAAGAGAATCTAATTGTTCCAACTGCGTAGCATTTGACATCTCGCCACGGATGAAGGAATGTATGCCAGGTTCTGTTCAAGAAGACGGACAACTTGGCTATTGTTGGATGCATCACTTTAAATGCCATAGCGCAAGAACTTGCTTCACTTGGGCAGCAGGCGGTCCTATTAGCGAAGACAAAACCTCATACGAGTGGCAAGATAAGGGGGAAGAATGACAAAATACGAAAACAAATGGAAAGATTTTATACAAGAAGCCTGTTGGGACGGATATGAGAGAGTTGAAGGCACTGAAGAGGGAGAACCTGGTTCTTGTAAAGAGATAACCGAAGAGGAATCGGATATAGAAGAAGGTAAAATATGCGATAAAGGCATTAGTTATGTTCTCAGAACAGATCCAGGTGGCAAAGATATTCATCGTGGCGACAAGGATACTGACGGCGATGGCGAAAAAGAGATAAAGAATTGGTCAGCCCGTGCCGCACAAATCGCTTCAAAGTATTGCAAAGATCCAAACTATGGAAAAGGCAGAGGCAAAGATGCAAAGGACGAAGCAGTTGTAGAAGAAGACGGCGGCTTAGATAGATGGACAAAAGAGAAGTGGGTTCACTCTGACGGCACTCCGTGTGGTGGTGGTAAAGAAGATGGTTCCAAAAGCCGTTGCAAACCACCAGGCAAGTGGGCTAAAATGTCCAAATCAGAAAAGAAAGCAGATAATGCGAAGAAGGCAGCAGGAACTAAAGCTGGTAAACAGTATGTACCTGCAACTAAAAAGGGTAAAGTTAAAAAAAGCGATAGACTAGAAAGTCTTGAAAAAATAATCAGAGAAGAGATTGATGCAGTGCTCGACGAAAAAAAGAAGAAACCCTGCAAGCCATCTAAAGGAAAGCGCTACGCAAAAAGAGTAGACGGCAAGTGCCGTTCATACGGACAAGCTGGAAAAGCCAAAGATGGCGGAGATAGGATTAGACCTGGCACAAAGAAGGGCGATGCATACTGCGCCCGTTCAGCAAAGATTAAGAAGTGCAAAAACCCTCCGTGCGCCAACGCCTTATCAAGAAAGAAGTGGAAATGTCAAGGAGACAAATCAGTCGCATGAAACTCCTACTTGAAAGATGGAGACTTTTCGCCGAGAGTGAAGAAGAATCAATAGTCCTAAAATGGGACGAGGTTGATAGTATTTTCAAAATCTTCCATCTCTCATCAGTAAAACTAGGCGAAGAGGATGAACACGAGTTCACTCCCCGTCTCCCAAGATACCCTATGCAAGACAATACAGGAGCAGTCATAGAAGACGACTTTACTCCGAGAGTATCAGTTGCTCCAACCATCCGTCAATGCTACGACGCCTTGATGAAGAAAGATAAAAAACTATACCTCTACGCCGCAGACAGCAGAAAACTAAACACAGACAATGTAAAGGTTTTAGACTTAGGTGCAGAGTTCGAGAAGTGCAAAGAACGCCTCTCAAATCCAAGTATGAATAATATGTACGGCGCACAAGTTAAGCCAGCACCATACGAACTCCAATACTACCTCATGTCCAAAGGACTTGATCCAGAGTATTCAAAACCATCAGAACTCCCAAGACAATTTATGATGGACTGGAAGAACTGCGTTCCAGACGCAGGGCAATCAGAAGTAGCTGCAACAGGTGAAGAGTGGGTTTTAGAGCCAACGAACATGTTTTTCATAGGCGAGACTGACGACACGAACGAAACAGTCGAAATAACGAAAAGAGCATCAAATCTAATAGATTCATTAAGATAATAAAAATAATAAAAATATAGGAACTTATTTACTCTAATAAAATGAAAATAGTTAAAAACACCTTTGAGATTATACTTACTCTGTGGAACTTGAAACACTAGCACGGCTTTATGCCGCCGAGTATATTAAGAAGGGCGATGCCTTAGCAGTAGCAGAGATTTTATATGACATAATGGATGTGAGTGTCCGCGATGACAGTTTACCTGAACAAGAAACAACAAAGAAGTTTCTAGAAAGAATAGTATATATTATGAATGAACACGATAGAGAGTATGCAGAAGAGGTAACAAAAGAATACCTTAGTATAACAATTGACTTAATAACAAGGGGAGCAAAATGAAAGATTTATTTTGGCAAGAAAAAGGAATAGAGATGAGCAGTGGCGAAGATCCTCAAGCAGGATCGGATGACAATAACATTGTATCCGTTCAAGACAATAAGATTTATTTCTATTCAGAAGTATCTCGCCCTAAAATCCTAGCGCTCAATAAGAACATCATAAGGGTTGGAAACTCCATTAAGAATAGAAGTCAAGTATTGGGAGCACCAGATGTTCCAATTGAACTTCACATCTGTAGTTATGGTGGTTCAGTATTCTCTGGATTCGCTGCCGTTGATTACATCCTCAATAGTTCAGCGCCAGTGCATTCTTACATCGATGGCTGCGCGGCTTCGGCTGCAACTATAATGAGCGTCGTGGCAGAAGAGCGTTTTATACACAGACATTCTTTCATGCTTATCCACCAACTCTCATCTGGAATGTGGGGAAACTACGAAGCGCTCAGAGATAGTATGGAAAACAGCGATACTTTGATGGAGACTATCCGTGGTATTTACACTAAGCATACTAAGATACCGAAGAAGCAATTAAACGACATTCTCAAGCGAGACTTGTGGTTTGACGCTGAAACCTGTCTAAAATACGGACTCGTGGATCACATCATCGGGTAATCTATTTTACACATTCTTGACAAAGAATACATAGACTTCTCTCTAAAACAGGTTATATTGTTATGTAGAGAGAAGTTTTTTATTGGAGAAAAGATGGATATAAAAGTAGGACAGTTGCTAAAACAAGACATTATGATTTCCACTCCCGAAGGAGAGTGTGAAATGTTTCGTCCAGCAATAGTCGTTGAAATAAGCGATGTTGAATCTATCAGCGGAGAAATGAACAGGTTCTACAGACTTCACATCGGAGACAAGTTACTGTGGTATGCCGACTCTGAACTTGATAATGAAAAAATCAGTATTATTTGAACAAAAACCTTGACAAACACCCCCTAACAGGTTACATTATATATGTAATAAAGAAAGGAAGAGTATAATGAAAGTTCGCAACGCAATCAAGAAAGTCAAGAGTCACTTCAAAAAGCAAGGTATTGACATCAAAATCGATGCCCCAACGCAGGGCGGAAGCTACAAATGGAGTTTCCAGTACAAAAACTATGTCGGTTCGTTCTCAGCCAATGGCGTCCAAGGATGGGCACCAGAGGCACTTGACGCTCACGCTTCCTTATTCCACGTCCGTCGGTTTGACGATCATAGCGACTTATACACAGACTATCACGCTGGCTCATTCCGAGACAACATTACTCAGGTATGTGAGTCGCTTCTTCCGTCTCCTCCAAAATACCCTGCTGGTTCTCTTGTCCGAGGCAAGGACAACAAACGAGCAAACCGTCACGGCTTCGCTGGAAAGGTTGGACTTGTAACAAAAGCAAACAACGGATACTACAATGTTCAGTGGAACGGAGCAGAAACTGATAAAGGAACTGGTGGATATTCCAGCTATTACACTCCATCTTATTCCGAGAGAGACTTGGAGCGCATTTCGTGAAAGTCGGTGATTTAATCCGTATGAGAAGCGGCAAGATGCGTCTAATCTTGGGAGAAAAGGTAGACGATAGGGGCATCAAAATGTATATCACCCTTATGAACGGACAATGTTACACCGTCCCTCAGACTATTCTAAAGGTATACGGGAAGGTAATAAGTGAAAATACTGCACATTAGCGACACTCACACAAATCATGAAAAAATAAACATTCCGAGCGATATTGACTTAATAATCCACTCTGGAGACTTTTCAAGTAGAAAAGATATTGAAAGAAACGAAAAAGAATGTATCGCATTTATTGACTGGTTTTCAAGTCTTGACATCAGGCACAAAGTCCTTGTTGCGGGCAACCATGACACGAGCATTCAATCAAAATTAATCACTCCAGAAGAAATAAAAAATAGGGGTATTATTTACCTTGAGAACGCTTCTGTGAAAATAGAAGGACTCTTGGTATGGGGAAGCCCCTACACGCCGCGCTACGGCGAGTGGGCGTTCATGAGAGCAGAGCAGGAACTTGGCTCTATATGGAATACCATCCCAGACGACGCAGATATCGTAATAACACACAGTCCGCCACGGGGAATGCTGGATTTGACGTTTGATAGCGATAGGGACGGTATTCCGATATATCGTTTATGTGGATCGCAAAGTCTTGCCGAGAGAATAAATGAAGTCCAACCAATCCTCCATTGCTTCGGACATATACATAATTCTCAACAAGGAACCTTCGTTTTTAACGCAGGAACGAGGCTAAAAGAGGGTAGTAGGACTATTTATAGTAATGGCTCTTGCTCCACTGATGGTATGTGGGGCGAGATAACAAGTCATGGAAACACAATAGAAATAACAATTTAATAAAGACTGAAAATTTTGTTATAATAAAGATGCTTATAAGGAGGAAACATGAGCAACAACACACCCGATACCCTAAATGAACTCATTGAGTTACTTGAAAACGTTCGTAATGACTATGATAAGTTTTATAGCAACAACAATGCCGCAGCAGGTACACGAGTTCGCAAGGCGATGCAGACAGTGAAGACTACAGCACAAGATGTGCGACTTCATGTTCAAGAGACAAAGAACGCTTAACAACGTCAGTCTATCCGCAGGGAGGCATGGGAATCAGATGCCTCACTCCCCTATAATGCCCCTTAGCTCAGTTGGTAGAGCAATCGACTGTTAATCGATGGGTCGCAAGTTCAAGTCTTGCAGGGGCAGCCTTACATAATAGTGTGTTAGTAAAATGACGCACTACTTATAAACCTGAATAAGTTATAAAACTGTTCAGACAACAAAAAAGGAATAATCCAAAATGAAAAAACTACAAGAACTATGGGCACGCTTTAAGGTCCAAATTAGCTTCATCGGCGGCGCTTTAGTCGTAATGACAACACACGGTTCATGCACATTTGAACCAGCAGCGCCAGCGGCAGAAGAAGTCGCAGCAGAAGTAACTGCAAACGACATCGCTGATGTAGCGGTTGAAATCGATTTAGCTATCGAAGAAATCAACACTGACGCAACAACTGACGCAGAGTAGTTGATTCTAACCTGAGCAGGGTTACAAAAAGGCTCACCTTTTATAGAGACTATCGGAAAATAAATGAAAGAGGGAGATATTGTCGTCATTAACGCAGCGCCAGATATTTCGATTCATGCTAAGTTGAATCGCCCCCTCGTTTCTGGATGGGTAGTTGAGTTGGTGTGCGAAAATGGCGTACAATGCATGAGGGCGACTGGACATCCAGCGTTTCATGGGTATCTGTTTTGGACGAATATTGATAAAATATCATATGAACACGGCTCTCAAAATAAAGGGATAGCATCTTGTAACGAATTGTGTGTCCTTGAGGAAGAGTCAGAATTATATAAAACATACGGTGGAGACTAGAGTGAACCGAAAATTAAAGAAAGTGTTTATATGGAGAATATTGTCTTTCAGTGTTGCAAGTGTAATAAGTTATTTATATCTTGGTGAATTTAAAAGATCTCTCGAATTAACTGTAATATTGACTGTCGTTTTAACCGCTATTCAATACTATTACGAGAGTTTTTGGGAAAAGGATACTATTTAGAATACTATGAAGAAATATCACGGAAAGCGAAATCAATATTCGTTTGAAGCACAAGAAGAGTACATCTCACCGAGCAGCCTGTTGGACAAAATAGATGATGATGATTTTATTGATGTAATAAACGAGATAGTTTCAGACAGATGGCTTGAAAAATACAACACTGAATGGCTAAGAACTCTGAGAAGAGAAATCAACGAACAGAGAACAGGCTACATCCCCGCAAGAAAGAAAAAATCTCTTTCAAAAGCAATATTACAATGGTGTGAATCCAGAGACATTACATTCGGCGTTGGATTAAACGAAGGAAAATACTTCAAGGATGTCGCCAATGATGTAATATCTTCTCTCCTCGAATATCCATTTGGAAAAATAAACGACTTTGAAGGAATCCTAAACGAGCATTCCGACAAGTTCCGCAAGAATTCTGCAATGGGAGGATTTAGCAAAGCATCTACTCCGTTCATAGACGAGAGTAAAGAACTGATTACTAAGGCTTACGAAGCATTCGTCGAGAAAGTAGAGGAATCAATTGTTTTTAAAAAATATGATATAGAAAGAGTTCAGACGGCAGAACAATATGGATTTAGCAATATGGCAGCACACGCTCAATTGACTAGAGAATTCCAAGACGCCGTTGTCGCCTTTAGTAATCAAAAGACTCTTAGAGAAATAATAAAGAGAGCGTCTGGTGGGAAAGCGAGAATTGCAAAGATGATGAGAAGAGATATTGGATTGGAACATACAAGTTTGATGTCTCAGGCTAAAAAAGTTAATAGCGTTAAAAACATTATGTTATTTAACAAGTGTCTCGAAGATATGCTATAAGGAAAATAAATGTACCCGAAGACATATGTCATAGATACTTCGGTATATTTGACTGATCATACTTCAATAAATAACTTTGGAAAAAGCGATATCATCGTACCTCTCAAAGTTCTTGAAGAAATAGATAAACATAAGAAGCGACAAGATAGTGTAGGCAATAATGCCAGAAGCATTATTAGATCGTTTGATTCTCTTAGGGAAAACGGAAATTTGCAAGATGGAGTTTCGCTTGGAGACAAAAGAGGAAGTCTATATGTCAAAGGATACGATTCAAACTACATTCCAGATGACTTGGATAGAAAAAACGCTGATCATATTATTATTGCTACTGCTCTGACTCTCCGAGAAACGGAACCAGAAAGAGATGTAATCTTAGTCACAAGAGACATCCAACTCAGGGTAATCTGCGACTCACTTGGACTTGCTTGCGAAGGATATAACTCCGATCAAGTCGTTGAGACGGCAGATGGACTATACGACGGACTAACCGAGTTTTATGTTGAGGATACAATAATAGACGACTTCTATGCAAAACAGCCAGTATTCGTAGATGACATATTAACAGACGGAGTTCCTCTCCACAACAACCAGTTCATAATGATGAAGTCTGACTTAGACGAAAAGAAAACAGCCTTAGCATTCTTTGACTGGTACGACAAACCCATTCGTCACATTGTAGACAATAAAGACGGAATCTGGGGTGTTATTCCGAGGAACAAGGAACAAAGATTCGCACTTGATATGCTTATGAACCCAAGTATACCTCTCGTAAGTGTCGTAGGTAAAGCAGGCTGCGGAAAGAGTCTTCTCTGTCTCGCAGCGGGGTTAGAACAAGTTTTATCCCCAGAATCAACATATAAGCGACTAATAGTGGCTCGTCCAGTCCAACCAATGGGCAAGGACATAGGATTTTTGCCAGGAGACTTAAAAGATAAGCTACTGCCTTGGTTAATGCCTATTCAAGACAACCTCCAGTTTCTTATGGGAGACGACAAGACCGCACTTGAATTATATGTCGAGAAGGGCACCATTGAAATAGAGGCATTGACTTATATCCGTGGGCGCTCAATAGCAAACGCATACATTCTGATAGATGAGGCGCAAAACCTTTCTGCTCACGAGATAAAGACAATCATCACGAGAGTTGGAGAAAACACAAAGATAGTGTTCACGGGAGATATTGATCAGATAGACAATGTTTACGTTGACGCTACATCTAACGGACTATCGTATGTCGTTGAAAAAATGAAAGATCAATACGTCGCAGGGCATATAACTTTAAAGAAAGGCGAACGAAGTATATTAGCCTCAATCGCATCAAAAATACTATAGGAGATATCGTGGAAGATATTACAGAAGGGCTTACAGAAGTTGTAAACCCAGATACAGAAATGAAAGAATGGCTCGTTAATTATGTGGGCGAAAAGCACAACCCAGATGATGAAGGAGTCACAGTTGACATGATAGTTACAACTATGGCGAATGAGTTCCCAGAGTTTCTATTAGCTGTCGCAGAGGAGAACTGGACAAGAGGTTATCATCAAGCTTTTGACGATATGAAAGCTGTAGCGGAAGCAGAGAAATAATGTTGGAATATATACGAGAGAGCATGTCAACGCCTGGAATATATTATTTAAACAATGATATTCCAGTTTGGACAGAAGATCCTCTCTCGGACACTGTAAATCTCAAACAAGTGTTGGAACACATTGAGAAGCTAATACCTTCTGCTTTTCTCAAATATGTTCAGGCTGTAAGAATAGGTATGTTCGATGAAATGATAGAGCGCAGTGTAAATGCTCTCTATAAAGATGGTGTTCTCTATATCGCTAATGTGCAGGACAACAATCAAGACATTATAGATGATATGGTTCACGAAATATCTCACGCAGTAGAACAAAACAACGCAGAGATAATATATGATGACGGTACAATTCAGCAAGAATTTATAGGAAAAAGAAAAAGATTATATAATTTGTTGAAAAGTGAAGGATTTGATGTTATAATAGAACAGTTCTTGAAGCCAGAGTATGATGAAGACTTTGATATGTTTCTTTTTCAAGACATCGGCTATCCTGTTTTGAGCACGATAGCAGATGGATTGTTCTTAAGTCCATATTCAATAACTTCAATAAACGAATACTTCGCAATAGGTTTTGAGAGTTTTTATATAGACAAATCGCCATATCTGAAAAGAATGTGCCCACAACTATACAATAAGATAGAGTATTTAGACGAGATGACAAATGAATATTAATGAATACATAGAAAAATACTCAACAGTAGATGTTGATAAGAAGGCAGGAGTTATAACTGTAGTTATGGAGCTTCCTCTAAGGAGAGAAATAACATACAAGCATCAAGAATGTTTAGAATCACAAAAAGTAAAGATTAGAACAGGGGATGTCTACGAATATTTGAAAAACTCTGGAATGGAAATCTTATCTGTTCAAAAAAGTGACTCTGCTAACAATACTAAAAAATTAACGGCACGCTGGGAATATAACATATCTCCAACTGCTAAAAAAAGTAAAAAGAACAATAGAAAAGACAATCTAAAAAAAATAATAGAAGATATTGGTTAGAGGTGTGAATTGCCGCATATTTCATATTCGGAACTGAAAAATTGGGAACAATGTCCCTACAAACATAAACTTGTAAACATTGATAAAATAAATAACTTCACTGGCAATGAATACACTGCCTTTGGAACAGCGCTCCACTCCGTCTGCGAAAGTTTACTGACAGAAAATAAGGGAAAGGACGTTGACGAAGGAGAATTATTTGTTCAGGAGTTCCGCAAGGAGATAAAAAAGCTTGATGTAGAGCTACGAAAGGAAATGATAATTTCAATGTTTGAACAAGGTGCTAAAATAGCACCTATTGTCATTCCATACGTAATGGAACACTTCGGCAATATCGAAGTGTTTTCAGTTGAGGAGAAGCTGTATGAAGACATTGAAGGATTGGATTACAAGTTCAAAGGTTTCATTGACTTTGTTTTTAAGACTGACGATGGAAAGCTTCACATATTAGATTGGAAGACTTGTAGTTGGGGCTGGAGCCGAGATCAAAAATCTGATAAAATGCTTGCTTACCAGCTTGTTCTTTACAAATATTTCTTTGCTCAAAAGTACGAAATTGATTTAGATGACATTGAAGTTCATTTCTGCCTCTTAAAGAGGACAGCAAAAAAGAACTTGGTTGAATTATTTTCAACCACAAGCGGTAAAAAGAGAACAGATAACGCCCTCGAACTAATGACGAGAGCAATAAAAACAATAAAAAGCAAAGTTCATATCAAAAACAAGCTCGCCTGTACCAAGGGTTACGGATGCGAGTTTTATAAAACAGAACATTGCAGATAGGAATATAGATGAGCGATAAAAAAACAATATTAGTCTTAGCAGACGATATAAGAACTCCATCTGGCGTTGGAACTCAAACACGATATTTTGTTGAGTCCCTAGTAAAAACAGGCAGATATAGATTTATATGTTTAGGAGGTGCGATAAAGCATAGAGATTATACGCCAGTTAAACTTCAAGAGTTGGGGGAAGATGTAATTATATTCCCAGTGGACGGATACGGAAATCAAGACATGGTGCGTTCTGCTATAAAGCAAAACCGTGTTGATTTGGTTTGGTTTATGACTGATCCTCGCTTCTGGGGATGGCTATGGGCAATTGACAACGAAATAAGAGTTCACGCTCCAATGGTTTACCACCACGTTTGGGATAATAAGCCATATCCAATGTTCAACAAATCCAACTATATGTCAAACGATTCTATCGTGTGTATTTCAAAAGTAACTCATGATATTGTTCAGAATGTTGCACCAGAGGTTAATTCTATATACTTGCCACACTCCGTTAACGGAAATGTGTTCAAGAAGCTTCCAAAGCAGGTTGTTAAAAACTTTAGAGCAGATAGACTACCAGCAGATTCTGAAAATAAGATGATTTTCTTTTGGAACAATAGAAATGCTCGAAGAAAACAAAGTGGAACTTTGATTTTCTGGTTCAAAGAATTTCTTGATAAAGTAGGGCATGATAAAGCTCTCCTACTTATGCATACCGATCCACAAGATCCAAATGGGCAAGATTTAAGTGCAATTTTGAGAGAATTGAATTTAGTAAATGGACAAGTGCTGTTTTCTACTCAGAAGATGCCTATGGAAAACATAGCAATGCTTTACAACATGGCAGATTGCACAGTAAACATCGCTGACGCCGAAGGATTCGGATTAGGAACTCTTGAGTCATTGTCGTGCGGAACGCCAATTATCGTCAATATGACGGGCGGACTCCAAGAACAGGTTACAGACGGTGAAAATTGGTTCGGCATAGGCATTGAGCCTGCGTCTAAGGCAATCATCGGCTCACAGAACGTCCCATATATCTACGAAGATAGGATGAACAAGGACGATTTTATCAACGCTCTCACAAAGATGTACGAAATGTCTGAGGAAGAGAGAGAAAAACTTGGAGAGCTTGGGATTGAACACGTAAGAAAAAACTATAATTTCAATGACTTCTGCGATAAATGGGTTGAAGTAATTGACGACATCGTTGAGAAACACGGTTCTTGGGAAACTAGAAAGAATTACTCACCAATATTATTTGAGGAAGTATAATGAAGACAATACTATTAATAGGTCCAGTAACTAGGCGAGCGGGATACGGAGAGCAGGCAAGATTTGCCCTTCGTTCTCTTAGGGCACATGAGGGCAGGTTTAATATTCTAATTAAAGACATTCCGTGGGGAAAATCTGGACAAGTATCCGAGGACAACGAAGAACAGAGATATATCATGGAGACTATTGCCAAAACTCAACAACATGTGGAAAACAATCTCCCAGTAGATATAAGCCTTCAAGTAACTATACCAAATGAGTTTAAAAAATACGCACCAGTAAATATAGGCTATACAGCAGGAATAGAAACAACAAGAGTAGCCCCTCAGTGGATTCAGCAGGCTGAATTAATGGATAAAATCATACTTGTGTCTAATCATTCAAAGAATGTTTATCAAAAAACAGCATATGAGGGAACCAATAATGAAACTGGAGAAAAGGTTACCATTCAGACGCAGGTTCCAATGGAAGTCGTAAATTATCCAGTCCGTAGTCTTGAGGTTGATGATTTGGGGCTTGAACTCAAGCACGACTTCAATTTTCTTACTATTGCTCAACTTGGTCCAAGAAAGAATCTCGCTAACACTGTAAAGTGGTTCCTCGAAGAGTTTCATGATGAAGAAGTTGGACTTGTAGTAAAAACTAATATGATGAATTGTAGCACTGCCGATGCACAATATTGCTTAGAGGCTATGAGGGGCATGACAAGAGACTTCCCAGATAAAAAGTGTAGTGTTCATCTACTTCACGGAGATTTATCTCTTGGGCAGATGAATTCTCTATATACTCATCCAAAGATCAAGGCGATTGTTAATATCGCTCATGGTGAGGGCTTCGGTCTTCCTCTTTACGAAGCAGCAAGAGAAGGTCTTCCTGTTGTTACAATCGGCTGGTCTGGTCAACTTGATTTCTTGACCGTAGATGGTGAAGAGGTTGAGTTCGTAGCTCCGAGAAAGGAAATCTACGAAGAGGACAACAGGAAGCCGACTACTGTAAAGGGTAATCTCTGGGATGACGCAATGAGGCGTGACTTCTCAGTTAATGCTCTTTTCATTGACCTTAGAACTAATGAGGTCGTTGACTTGACTGGTAACGGTATTAAAGATATTGAAGAAATATGGTCTAGTAATTGTGCAAATATTCTTAAATATAATTTGGATGGTTCCTGCTCTGAAGAAAAAGATACAGTATTATATACAAAAGGTTCAAATTTACAAGATATTATTGAAAATGATTTTGTTGATTCTACAAAAACTATTTCTAATAATATTCTTGAAATTTATGAAATATTTGGTATTGAAGCAGCCCGTAATCATATAATTATGGAATTAAGCATTGTTTATGAAAATAAACCAAATCCCAGACATATTGAAT
>WLWF01000886.1_pt1 | contig 27188 bp, 31 predicted proteins | sample 6718331 | NCBI WGS metagenome assembly WLWF01 (sample SAMN12718692, study PRJNA515312) | sponge metagenome | isolation source: marine sponge | host: Mycale hentscheli | place: New Zealand: South Island, Marlborough, Capsize Point | collected 2003-05-01
GGGTACGGTATATATACTTATTGTTTGGCTACTCTAATTGTTTTGTAGTCAGTCTCGGCTCGGTTTTTTTGTCCATGTCGAGAGTAGGTTTACCTATATAAACATTTATGGTAGCCTACAAAATTGTTTTGTAGGCAGACTTAGAAAACTGTAAAGGCGACTACAAAACTAAATGACTTAGAAAACTGTAAAGGCGACTACAAAATTGCCTCGCTCTTTCGAGCGAGGTCTTTAGTTTTTTGTAGGCAGACTTAATAGCCTATTTTAGCATCCATAAGGTTCAGGTGCTTCATATTCCGGTATTTCAAAACCATCTTCGTCAATAGTGCATTGTCCTCTCGCTTTACTAAATCTATATTCAAGGTCATTAGTCTCGCTGTATTGAATACTCTTTACGAATCTCATATCCTTTGTTAATGCTTGTATATCGTTGCTGTTTCCTACTACAGTAATAAAACGTCTGTCGGGTAAGTGAAAGTATCTTGAGTCTCCTGTACCTCTATCACCATGAGTCCTAGGGTGATAATAAGTGAGGCTATTTACATCTTCATCTATACATATAATTAACTCATATTTCCAACCCACAAGGCTGTAATATTCCCCGTATGTTTCATTCGTTCTTGTTAGTTTGTTAAACCAATTCGTCTCCTTCATGTATCTTCATAGAAGGGTACGGTATATATACTTATCTTTTAATTATTTTATTGTTTTGTAGTCAGTTTTGTAGTCAGTTTTTAGTTTGTTTTTTTAATTTTGTAGGCAGACCTAGACTTTGCTAAAGATGACTACAAAACAACACCCACACAACCCGATGTTTTGTAGGCAGCGTTAGATAATTATAAGAGTGCCTACAAAACTTAACGTCATAAAGAATAGACCCCCCTCTAAAGAGGGGGGTTTTTTGTGGCCGCCTTCAATTCATAGATGACCTCTCTCTGAAGATTAAGGTTAATGCTTGGCATTTTCTCTTTTCTCTTGGTTGGTCTTTGTATGTGTAGTTCCATTCATAGTCGTGGTATTTTGAGCCAAATGTAGGTGCAGTATCTACTACCGGAAAGCCCTTCGTATCTAGTCCGATAATATGACCTTTAACCTTGAATCTATAACCAACGGGTACATATTTTTGCCTGTCGTCAGAATCTAATGTCATCCATAGAGCCTCTGCAATTTTCTGAAATGAATTAGTCTTGATACCTCTGCCGAATGTCTCACATGAATCATTAATTTTATCTTTTAATAATTTAATCATGTCGTGCATTTCTTGTGTAGTATAGTTGTACTCATATTGTTGTTTTACAGGATACTTAGGTAGCCCGTTTTCAAATCTAGCAGACCACATTTCGTTCTTAGCGGGTGATAATGTTATTTTTCGTGTAAATCCTTGAGGGACTGAACAGTTCCTCGCATCACAATGAGGGCATTGACTATCTGATTTAACAGGACTTAGTAATTCTATTCCGAATGAATGTTTTGAATCTCTCAATGCTTCTGATGTATCGTAAAAAGTGTGGCCGTATCCGCTATTAGTGATTATCTCAAAGTGATTCCATACAGCATTAACACACACGTTAATATTACGGTTTTGAGGGTTGTTAGACTCCTCAATTGACTCTTGACGAGTTCCTTCGTTTTCTTCGTTTAAGATATAATTAGTATATTTGTTATCCATTTTATTCACCTCTTTTGAAAGAAGATAGAAGGGGGTTTCCCCCCAACTATCTTATTCTTCAACCCCCGATACCACATTGATGATGTCTGTCAATGGTCTGTTTTCTTTGTTTATTTGTCTAAGATTTGATTCTGTCATATGGACAGCAGCGAAGCCGATTGACGGCCAAAATGACGCTCTTAAATCTCCGCCACAAGTTTTTTTCTCTGTATTCTTGATTACTAAACCAGTTTCAGAGACTATCATTTTTGGTGATTTGTGGCATTGACGAGGCGCAACATAAGCCTGTCCATCTTCGTCATATCCGATAATAGTACGGTTCTTTTTCTCATGTGCCGGAGTCATTTTAACAGCGCAATTATTACAACCACAATCTAAAGAACGAACACCATCAACACTTCGAGAAGTTGCTGAATATGTAAACTTGTTATCTTTTTTACCTCGGTTATTTAGTGGGTTCATGCCTATGATTACCCAGTCCCAACCATCGAATGAAACAATTGGCATTTCATAGATTCTGGATTCAAACTTAGTGGTTATATTTGATACAAAGTATCCGTCTTGTAGATTCCAGAGTGATGTTTCTTGATGGCACATTGAACCTCTGATGTCGTTTCTTCTAACGGTGCATACTGGTTTGTTGTTTGTTTTATCGTTAAAGTAAGCATCATTATGATGACATTTTGTGCATACATATCGCATCTCTGTAATGTAATCGGTTGCTGATATTTGAGGACTTGACTTATTCTCTAATGATTGAGAATGCCTAATGTGATTTACTAAAGTCATTTTGAATGATGATTTGAAAGGAACGATTGTATCTTCCCAAACATTATTCTCAACATCAGAGAATTGAATACTATTCAACCTCTTGATGATAAATCTTGGACTTGATAAAATCTTAGACTTATCTTTAACTTGAGTAAAGCGAAATGCTTCGCCTACCTCTAATGATATACTATCGTGTACATCTAACGTATTCGTCATACTGTCGTCATCTCCTATGTGCAAAAACTTACCCATGCTACGCATGGGTATTGCTAGGTACTTAATGGTTATGACGTGGCATTCTCTCGCAAAAAGTGCGTTTTTAGGCTAATTTGCGGGTTTTTAGCACTTTCCAAAGGTTTTCGACTAACCCATATATTTGACCGCCAACCACCGCTTACAATTTTTTATAATTTTTTTGAAAAATATTTTTTTATATTTTTTTCCACTCAAGTTTATGTGCGCCGGGTTTCCTACGCCATTTTACTTGGTTAGTACGCTTCAAGTAAGTTGGTACTATATTCCTAGAAAGTGGTGTCCAATAATTACTTACATACTTATTTGCTTTCCACGCAATTTCTTCTGATGTTTTCCAATCGTCTAAATATCCTTCATCCATTATTTTATCAATAGATTCCTTATAGACAATCTTTTTGCTTTTAGGGCCATGCCTTCTTATTTCCGGGTTTTGTTTGTTGTATCGTTTCTTCACTTACCATCCTCTCCTATCTATTATTTTTCCACCAAGACCTTCATGCTTGCTTATTCGTTGCATTTGTGTTTCACCACCTAACCAATCGCCGCCTTTCATGGTTTTCATAATTACTGGCATATCGGGTGTCCTGTATGTGAATTGGTCTATGGCGTGTGCAAAAGCCATAACTGTATCGTTATGTCTGCCTAAATCTACTATAATCCCATCACGCCACGCATGGGTTTCTAATTCTTGTAATAATATACCTACCTTTGTTCTAGTAGTGTCATTACCAAAGGGGAATATTACCATTTCTCTTTCAAACCAAACTCTAAGCCTATTTAGTAATCCTTGCTTTAATGTCCTATTACTAACCTTACTAGCCCTGTAATCTACTACAGCACCTTTTTGTGCAAGCAAACTTTCATACATTTGTTGGAAACCTACATCCTCAACCGCTATAGGACAATTACCGTAGCGTTTAGCCCACTCTATCAACATATCTGCTTGTTTATCCGGTGGAAAGTCATTTCTTCTCCACATATCTACAAAGTGAATATAACCGTCATCATCTTGCTTTAGACATATCATAACGCTGTAATCTTGCCCTAATCCATGTGCAGGGTCAAAACCTATAACATACCTGTACCCATCCATTTTATCAGTCTGTAATATAGCATCCATATCCATATTTTTTCTAATTAGCATTCTAGGGAATACACTAGCCTCATCATCTACTACTTTACACAAATATTCCTGTACAAAAGATAATTCACCCATAGCCTCTTTTTGTTCTAGTAAAAACTTAATAGGTCTATATTCAGCCCACAACTCTACAGGCTTAATATTTAGTGGGTCAGCCTTATGTTCATCCCAATTAGGAATAGCAGACCATGTACCCGATTTCCATGTTTTATTCTCTAGCATTTCTGTATGGTACAAATCATTCATACTCATAGGTGTACCTACAACGAAAATTGCTGTACCGGGACTCAACATAGGTGTAATCTTCTTTCTAAACCATTGTGCTATGTTATTCCAATTCATATCCCCCATATCATCAAGTACATCGTCAAATGCAATAGCCGCAGGGTGTTCTCCACGAATAGCCGCACCAACAGAAGTAGCACGAATCCATGCACCGTTAGTAAAACGTATTTCTAGTTTGTTGCCCCTCTTAGGGTCGAGATACCTAGATAATTGAGGGTGTCTTTTCATATCTTCTCTTATTTCTTCTAATCTTCTAACTGCAAGGTCTTTACTAGCAGAAAACAACCAACAAGTAAAAGGTTTATTACGCCATTGTTCAAAAAGAGCCATGTGTAATAGTTTTACCCTTAAAGTAGTTGATTTACTGTGGTCCCTTGGTGCAATAATACAAACACGGTGTACAGAAGCATTGTCGTGATTATCACCATACATATCTACCCACTCACCTATGTGTTCACCCCAAGTATAACCTAACCACTTGTAGAAATACTCTACGTCATTACGACTACGTTCCATAGAAAAATTAGTATTGAATGTAGCCATATAATCACTTCGGGTGTAAATCTTTTTTATTACAATGTGGACATATACCTTTTAACGCTTTTGTTTTCATCATTCTGTTAGTAGCCCAACCACAAGTGTAGCATTTGGCTGAAACCCACATTACTCATGCACCACCGGAGAAAACAGATTACCTACTAATCCTAATTCTTTATCTACAATATGGGCGCAAATACCTGCTCTAGCAAGTACATATCCTTTTCTAGCGTGGTATCTATCGTGTCCGGCTAGACTAGGTAATTGAATTACTGTACATCCTGCCTTTTCTGTTAATCTCATGTGGTGTAGGTGTCCGTGAAACCAATAATGGTGTTCTCTTTCTCCCCAAGCCTGTCTTTCTTCTGTAGCCATAAGTGCAGGTAAGTCATTACCCCTAACTCCATCACCGTGAGTAAAACCTAGTAAAGAGTTTCCGTATTCTATATACTGTCGAGGATAAGGACTGACTATTACTTCTACATCGTCTGCATTTTCATAAAGTGCGGATAAATACATCATCAAAGCAAAATTACTATGTCTATCGTGATTACCACACATAAATACTACTTGTACAGGAGAAACAGCACGAAGCATTTCAATATGCTCTCTTGCTAACTCACAACCACCCATAAGTATTTGTGCAGGTGTAGCCGCCATATCTTGTGGTGTTCCTCTTGTAGTAGTACCTGCGTCATTATCAACATGAAACCAATCAGAACCCGCAGTCACAATAACTTTGTCGGGTCTACTAGGTAATCTTGAAATTAAATTGTTTGTGCGGTCAATAAGTCTTGAACGTGCTTCGTCAAGGTCATATTCTTCACCGACTTCATCTTTCCAACCATATTTACCATAATGTAAGTCAGTAGGAGAAATGACTACGGCATAATTACCGTTTTCCGTCATCTTGATTCTGTTTTTCGTAGTTGTTTTTACTTTTGGGATTAAAGTAAGAAACTCATTAAGAATTGTATCGCTAAAAGCCCTATATGCGTTGGCATCTTTTTCTATTTCGGCCCAACGCTTGCTTTCTACCTTTTCTGCTACTTGCATACGCCTAACAGCAAGAGTTTCATTTACTAAATCATCAGTAGTCTTTGTCATAACTTCTTCATCGGTAAAAATGTCCATACCATGATTCCATTCATTGACTCTTATGTATTCTTTAATCCAACCTGTAGGTATTCCGTACTTTCTAGCCAAATCTGTTGCAGACAAACCATTACCGTCATCCGAATAATCTTTTTTCATGTTTCTATGTTTTTCGCCATCAATAGCAACCATTTCACCACCTAGAGCATCTAACACCGTCAAATAAGTGTCATTTGCTTTATCATAGTAAACTCTTATCTTATTTACAGATAATTCTGTAGTAGTAGTGTCCCTAAAGTCATTTCCTTGTTTTACCCATCGTTGTATTCTACATCTCCAACTGTTTACCGAGCATTGTGGCTCAACTTCGTGCAAAAACCGAGCAAAGTCGGAATTATTCCTAAAAGTCCTATCATTGGCGTATTTTTCTATGAGGTCGTAGCCCCCTTGATACCTTCCCATTGTACTGTCCTGCTCATATCGTCTTATAATACTTATTTATTTTTATTGATTCTACACTTAACAAAATTAAAAAAACGCTTTACTAAAAGCCTATGTGTGAATTAATTTATTTTTTCTTTAGTATGGGTAGGCGGCGGCCCTGTCTATCTATTACTCTTTTAGTTATTAACTTCATCCATACTATAGAAGAAATAAAATAAATAGAAAGAATTAGCGCAGTACAGCGTTTTATTAATTTTGTAATATATTGAAAAAATAAAAAAAATTGAGAAAAACATCAAAAAGTGTTATAAAACGACCTAAACCTCGTAATTATATGGCCGAGCGAAGTTTGTGGCAAAGATTAACCGGAAGTGCAGAAAAACCCGTAGAACCGAAGAGAATAGCGTTATCAACTAACGAAAAGTTTTCAGCGATTGCGGGAATACCGGATATTGTTAGAGATACCGAAAAACTAAGACAAGACAGTAAGTTTGACAATGAGTTTGATTTGTATGACCTTATGTTGAAGTTAGACCCGGAATTGAACGGTGCTGTTCGTGCTGTATCACTTACGGCTAATAATTACGAAATAAATTATTCTAAAGGTAAAAACGCACAGATACGAAACGCTATACAAACACTTGTAGAAGATACTCTTGACTTTGATGACATTATGATTAACTCTATGCGTAATATGATGGTTTACGGTAATGACATTAACAAAATAGTAGGTAAACAAGGTATAGGGGTCACAGGTCTACAAAGCCTTCCTATCAAACAAATAACAATCGTTGATGAAAGAGGCGGTGTAGGTTCTTACTTCGTTGCTGACGAAGATAACCCTATAATTAACCCAAGAACATATATTATGCGGGAAACATCACCTTACGAAGTTGCTATTTCCGCAAAAGAAATATTACATATAAAGGTTGATTTCCGTTCTAATTGGTTTACAGATAACAAAGGTAGAAAGACTTATGGTATATGGGGTGCATCACGTTTCTCGGCACTAAAGCAAGCAATACGCATGAAATACAACAGTATGAATAATCGTATATCTTTAGAAGATGCCATGACTAAACAATACATTACAATAGACAAATCTGCTATTGAACACATACAAGACCCTGTTGAACAATCACAAAGATTGTCGTTTATTATGGATGAAGTAATTAGTTTGTTCTCCGGTCTAAGAGGCGACCAAATACCTGTACTACCGCATTATGTTAATCTACATCATGTAGATTTAGGTAATACAATGCCTAATAGTGCAGATTTCCTAGATAGTATAAATGCTGATATTGCAGCCGTACTACAAGTACCAAGAGTAGCAGCAGGTCAAGAACGTGGTTCTACATTCGCAGCAACATTCAATGCTAACCTTTGGGCCGTACAAGCAATCAGTCGTATGCACAAAATACTAGCGGAGTCTGCCATGCAACTATTTATGATGCACTTAGACCTATTAGGTATAACATATAGACGACAAGATTTACCTACTATTAAGTTTGACGCTATGGATATGGAGTCTCCACTAAATGTTATGCAAAGAGTCACAATGGGTTATGATGGTGGCCTACTTACGCTTAATCAATCCCTTGATATTCTAAACTTACCGGAAATAGGCAAAGAAGGTGATGAAAGGAAAGAGGTCGAACAACCTGCAAATGTAGGAAGTTTACCTAGAGAGAATGAACAAGAAAGCGCACCTAGTGAGGAAGATATATGATACCGGAATTACAATTTGCGGTGTATAGCCTTGTTTTAGCGGCTTTGGGTGCTGTTGCAGCAATAATACTTAAAAGACACCCCGAACAACGAAAAGACATGAGTAGCCCAAAAATGTCAAATCCCAACGAAACACTTATGCTAACTTTTGGTATGGGTGTTGTTATGGCGTGGGTTATAATCGCTGCGGCTGCTTCTTATTACAGCGTTGTAGAACAAAGGGATATATCGGATTCACAACTTACAGTTATTGGTCTATTAGGTGGTCCTGCACTTCTTATTATAACAAGTGTACTAGATTTATTTAAGGGTAAAGAAAGTGCTAAAATTGCAGTATTACCCGACAGACTAAACGCTGATGTAGAATCTACTAACGCATCTAAAAACCATACTCGTAAACTAGAAGAATTAAAACTACAACACGATTTGGATATGGAAGCCATGCAACAAAAACATACTTTAGATATGGAAGCATTTCAAATTACTAAAGGCGGCAAAAAGTAAATAATCATAAAACACTAGGATGACCTAGTGTTATGACACTTAACGAAGTTTGTTGCATCCTATTATTTATTGTTATTTCTTTTATGGCCCTTGATACGGAAAAGTGGGGTTAATGGATAAAGACGAAGTTATAGAAAAGTTTATCGCTATATGTATGATGTCTGTTTTTCTTGTGCCTTTTGCTACACCTGCGTTTGAAACAAGTCCTTTTTATGACCCGAATATGATTTCTTGTAGCAGTATTACCGGAGAAATAGTGGAGAAAGAACCATTCTATATTATTGTAAGAGTAGAAGATAACTACACTTATGTTAGTGAGGACTTTAAGGTATATGTAAGCCCTAAATCATACGCTAATTATAGTATAGGAGATACACATATAGAACCAATATGTACTTTATCTGATTACTCAATCTATAAAGATTTAATAGAAACCCTAAAACAATCCGGCATACTAGAATAGATTAATAAGACAAACCCTAAATTGGAAAACCATGTCGTGTGGATGCGGTTGTAGTGGCGAAGTAGTAGCATACGAAGAATGGGATGAAGAAGATGTTTCAGCAGCCGAGTATCAAGGCCGTACTGTAAGTCTCAATAAACCCTTTAGAACAAAGGGTGGACCTAAAAAGTTTGCAGTATATACTAAAAATGGTAGCGGCACAGTAGTTATTGTACGGTTTGGCGACCCTAACATGGAAATCAAAAGAGATGACCCCGCTAGAAGAAAATCGTTTCGTGCTAGACATAACTGTAAAACACCCGGCCCAAAATGGAAGGCTAGGTATTGGTCTTGTAGACAATGGCGAGGCGGAAAAAAAGTAGAAGCAGAAGATGGAACACCATGTGGATGGGGATGTAATGATGAAGAAGTCGAGGCTAAAGATGCCGATGACCCTTGTACTGCGGGATATGAACAATACGGTATGAAAATGAAAAATGGTCGTAAAGTACCTAACTGTATTCCTATTAAGAAAAAGGCAGAAGCAGCATATGACGTTTGTTCTTCTTGTATGACACAAGAAAAATGTGCATCTCATGGTGAATGTATGAGTGTTGCATATGTAGAGGACCCCGAACCTTCAATGGAAAAGGCCCTAAAACAAGCAGCAGAACCTACACCTAAAGATTCTGAAACACACGGTGAATATATGTCTAGGTGTCAAGAAGCAGGATATTCTAAAGAAGAATGTATGGCTGCACATGAAGGGCATGAGTTTAAAACAGAAGCAGATTATGATGATAAGAAAAAGAAAGGGTACGCTTCTGAATGTGGAATAGGAGAAGAAATGATAGATGGTGAATGCAGAAAAGTTTCTGTCACACTAGATTTAGATTTTGATGAGGTAGAAGCAATAGTAGAAGCATCTACCGGAGAAAGTGTTATAGAAATAAGAGGCGTAGCATTCCACGAAGGTATGAATAAGAACAAATGGGCTTTGACAGAAGAAGGTGCAAAGTTAGTAGCAGAACAAATGAAAGGTGCAGACCTAACATTAAATCATCCGGCAGCAAGTGAACATGGTAGTGGCTTTACAAGAAATATGAACGGCGGCGTAGAAGAAGCAGTAGTCGGATATATTAAAGGTGCATCATTCCATAAAACCGTAGCAGGTGGTTATGAAGTTAGATATGTAGCACACGTTGTAAGAACAGAATTATTCGATGCTTTAGAGTCCGGCCTATGGTCTAGGGATAACTACGGAGTGTCAATTGGGGGTAGCGGCGTACCTGTCGAGGCTTCCGAAGATGGTATGTTGTTTGGTGAAGATTTTAAGTTCGACCACCTTGCTATTGTACATAAACCCGCATATCAAAGGGCTACAATAGATTCTATACGAAAAATAGAAGCAACGGCAACAGAAGCAACCTTTATAGGACATTCACAAACTGACACAGACCAACAAACAGGTGAGATAATGACCGAAGAAGAAAATACAGTAGATTACGCAGCAGAAATTGAAGCACTTAAGGCTTCCCTCGTTTTAGCCAATTCAAGAGTTGGCGAGTTTGAGGCAAAAGAAGAAGCAAGAGTAGAGGCATCACGTCAAACTCTTGTTGATGAGGCATCAGAATTAGGAATGTCGGGACACGAAGATTTGTCATCCGATACACTAACTTCTTTAATTGCTTCATGGAATGAGGCACACCCGACACCAACAGAAGTAGAAATGTCTCCTGTTGAATCAGTCGAAAAACCTATCGAAGAAGCAATCGCTTCTGAATCAACTCACAAAGTTTCTAACTATCTAAACGGTAGAGTAGTAGAAAACGATGAAGCACTATACGCTAAAGCATGGAACGCTTGGGCCGGTGCATGGAACAAAACACTCGCAGTTGGAGAAGGTACACAAATGGTTGCCCCAACATACGACACAATAAAGGAGATGAGATAAAATGGTAGCATACAGTGGAAACGACCCGGTAAACGTAGTAGATATAGCAGAAACTTTCGCAAGCAAAGGACTTTTAGTTAAGTACGGTGCAGGTGGAATACTAATGACAGCAAGTGTGACAGACACACCAATTGCATACACAATGGCTGAATCAAGCCGAGATGCAGACCAAGCATTAGAAGCAGCAGGTACAGGAACAGTTTCAGTAGTTGCTCTTGACGGTATTTGTTATCTTAAAGCAGGTGCAGCAAAAGCAGCACCTAAGTTTGGAATGTCTGTATATGTTTCACAGACTGCTTCCGATAACGGAACAGTCACAGTAGATGACTCAACCAATTCAGCAGTATTCGTAGGGTACTACTTTGGTGGAGAAGGTGCAATCGCATCGGGAGACTTTATTCCTGTATCTTGTTAGATATAGCAAATAAATTGAGGTGAATTAAAATGGTAAATAACACGCTAGAAGAAATATTAAATGTAGAAGCAGCAACAGGCCCGTTCTCTGTCGGAGATGCGGTTTTAGAACAGACTCTAAGAGATTTCATTCAATTACAGTCTAACACAATCGCAATAGCGACTGATTTGGTAGGTGTAAGAACCGTTCCTTGGTTAGAGTTTAAGTGGTACACCGGAGTGACAGGTACATTCGCTTACCCAATTGATGACGTTGCTCTAACAGACCCAACAAACATCGGAACAGCAAACTACACAGTTAAACTTGAGAAAGGTCAAGGTCGTGTGACTTTCCTAGACGCAGTAAGACTACGTGGTGAATCCTTTGAGAACATTGACAGGCAACAAATGGCTGTTGTAAGAGGTCGTGCAGACTTAATAGACAACCACATCCTAACAAAATTGATGGCAGGTAATGGACAATCACAAGCAGCAACATCAACATTCGGTAGTGCATCAGCAGACGAGGAAAAAGACTTGCTAGACGCTATGGACTTAATCTTTGCTAACGCAAAGGTTAGCGGTAATGAGCCAATGGCTCTAGTATTACCTGCTGACAAGAGAAGTGCTATGCTTAACACAACTCTATACGGAAACGTAGTCGAGTCTCTACAACAACACTTGGGTAGAATCGCAAACCTAACAATTTACTACACAAGAGATTTCGGGGCAAGTAGCGCATTGGTAAACGATGGTCTACTACTTATACCGGGCGCAGAAACAGCCGAGTTTTTCACATACAACGGACCGGGATTCCAAGAGACAGAATTAACACGTCTACCGGGAGTCGGTTTTGATTGGCTATTAACATCTTACATGGGTAGCGTTATCCACGAAATGCAAGATGGTGCAGCAGCAGGTAAGAACAACCGAATCTGTAAGATTACAGGCGTAAGGGCTTAAGGGGGCTAAAATAAATGCCTATTAACCGTAAACTCCAAAACCTAATGACAGGGCTTAACACAAAGCAAGTCTCTAATGGTGGTACAGGTGGGTCTATACCTATCCTTTACAAAATAGCAGTAGATGGTGGCGCAACAGAAAGCGTTTCACTAACTGTAGACCGCAACTTAGAGGTTGTTGATGTATGGTGTCATCTCTTAGCAGATGGTGGCGCAAACACTAACAGTCTACAATTGCTTAACGGTACTGACGCTATTACTGATGCTTTTGTCACAGGAACAGCAGGTGATAAAGATGTTGTAAGGTGTGGAGAAATAGATGATTCATACTACAAGATTAGTGCAGGTGGTACTCTTAAAGTCACATCTACATCATCTGATGATACAGCACCGGCAGTCCATGTATTCGTACTTGGATATTCTAACCCTTGAGACTAAAAGGTGAATGAATGAGTGATAAAAAAGTCGCTAAGGCGAAGCCAAAGAAACCTTCTAAGGCTAAACTTGCATCTGCATTGAAAGAAGCAGGTATTCCTTTGCCCGAAAGTGGTAATATAGAGGATATGCAATTTAGATTAGATAATTATTTGCCCGGACCGGGATGGTTAATAAGGGCGCATAAGAACGGTGGTAGAAGATACGCTAATCACCCTATGTCTTTGTTAAGTAGAAATGCAAAGAAACCTTATTGGATTCCAAATAGCGAAATGGTTCAAAAAATTATTGCTACTAAACTTGTCGTAGTATTAGGCCGAGCAACCAAACCTTCATCAAACAATATAGTGCTTGACGTACCGTTAGATTACAGGGAGAGGTTTGGAGATGGCAGTCACAACGGATAATATTAGAGATTTACTTAATAGACCTAGAGGTCTAAATAATGGTACAATCACAGAATATATTACCATTCGTACAGCAGAAGTAAACAAAAAAACAAGAGTAGCAGAATACTTTGGTGTAGATGCTACAGGCGCACCTACTGATACCTTAAAAGAAAGTGCAGTAAAGTTTTTAGTTTGTGTAGATTGTCTAAGAGTATTAATAGATACTATACCTGCTGTATTCCCACAAAAGGAACAAGGTACATCTGACATTCGATACAATAAACAATTAGCGTCTTTTGAGAAATCAGCACAAGACGCTTTAGCAGCGATAGAAGAGAAGGGTGGTAGTGCGTTTAAATCGGGAACAACAGCATCAAGAGTCGGGGGAACAACAACCGGCTCGCAATTGTCCGGCTCTCTTTATCAAGATTAAAGAGGGTAAAATATGACAAATTATTGGTGGGTTGGTGCGGCATCTACTGACCCTATGGTTGCTAATAATTGGTCTACTACTTCAAATGGTTTAACATTAGCAAGTAGCCTTCCGGGTGATTGGCTACAAACAGGAAATGACGATGCACTTTTCTTTACATCAGTAGCCCAACAAGAAATAATCTTCGGTGCTAATACACGTTATCTAAATCTTGTCACAATAGATTCTACATTTACGGGTACTAGGCGTTTTAATTGTAGTGGCTCTACTTTATATTTTGAAGCAGGGTTAATAATTCAAGTAGCGAATTGTATAAAAGATAACACAGGTACTACATGGATTTTTACAGGTACACCACCTTTTCCAATAGGCGATAGTGCGGCAAATCAAACAACAAATAGACTTTACATACAGTATGAAGCAAACACAAGTGTATGGACAGGTGATAATGGAGAGCCGGATTCTGATAGTATAATAACATTTACATTACCCGCCGCAGGTATATTGACTTTAACAGACGGTAAATACCCTAAAATAACATTGGCTACTGCATCCGGTAGTGCTACATTTAGTCCCGAACACATATACACAAGAACAGGTGCGGCATGGAATACATACGGTTCAGTAGATATTGGTAATTTTGTTATTCCTTCTACCGTAAAAGTAAGTCCTAGAACAATTGACACAGACGATTTATCAAAAATATTTAAATTACAAGGCACTATTAGCATAGCACATGAAGAATATAATTGGGGTAATACTACTGTACACTATACCGCTACTTCTAGTAATCAAGTTTTACCTGTAAACGGAGATACAACCTACGGTAATTCTACAACAAAAAAGTTTAACGTCAAATATAACAAAGTAGTTATTGAGGCATCTACACACGATTGGATTATATCTGATGGTAGAACACTAACGTGTAATGAATTAGTCATAGAAACTGATGGTACATTATACGGTCCTTATTCACAATCAAAACAAAGTGCTGATATACACACGGTTAAAAGACCTACGGTAAAAGGAGATTGGAACTTTTCTCAAGTATCTGATGGTATTTACCGCAGCAGAAACACACCGCCCTCAACTTCTGTCGTAGAGGGGGGTACAGGAAGAGAGTTTATTACTAAAGATGCAATATTGGTGGGGCAGGGACACGATGATATGGCAATCTTAGCCGCAGGTTCAGAAGGAACGGTACTTACTATAAGTAGTGGCAGTCCTGTTTGGGCTACTAACACAGGTGGAGAAAGCGGTGGCGGTGGAACACTTGATATAGGCGACTTAGTTGTAAGTAATAATGATAGTGGTATCATTATCATGGGCGCATTAGTGATATAATTATTAAACAATAAAAGAGGGAAAGTATATGGCACTAACAGGTAATAAAAATCTTTTTACTGCTACCACTAGCCAAAGGGCGGGTGTCACGCCTACTAAGGAACAAATATTCCTAGATACAAATACAGGTTCAGCCGCTAATGGTGTTTTTATTGGTGATGGTGCTACAGCAGGTGGTAGAGCCGCAGACGTTAGGCCACTAGAAACAAAAAACGCCACATACACATTCGTTAGAGCAGATGAAGCCCGTTTAGTACTCCATACTAATTCTTCTGCATATACATACACAATACCCCCATACTCTTCTGTTCCTTTTCCGGTAGGATTAAGTGAATTACAAGTTATGAATGAAGGTAGCGGTAATATTACTATTGGTACTGATTCGGGGGTTTCTCTTGTAGGTCAAGGAGTTAGTAATGCGGGTACAAGTGGTACTTTTACTTTAACACAAAATCAAAAAGTGTATTTAAGACATAGTGCTACACAAGATACTTGGATTGCATATCAAAATAATGCTACAGGTCCTACAGGACCACAAGGTGTTCAAGGTATTCAAGGTATTCAAGGAAATACAGGACCGACAGGACCTACAGGACCGCAAGGACCGGCGGGACCGACAGGCTCTACGGGTTCTACAGGTAGTACAGGCTCACAAGGTTCACAAGGAATACAAGGTAATACGGGTCCAACAGGTGCGGCGGCAGGATTTGGTACACCTACTATTGTCACAGGTAGCCCCGTAGGTATAACTGCTAGTGGACCCGATACCGCTAAAGTGTTTGCATTTACTATCCCTTCCGGCCCAACAGGACCTATAGGTCCAGCAGGTTTTAAAACGGGTTTAGTTTGGAAGTTTAGTACGACTACAACATCAGCAGACCCCGGTTCGGGGTTTATGAGATTTGATAATGCTACATTTGCTAACGTCACAGAAATATATATTGACGAAGAAGATGCGGGGGCTGTAAATCAAGATTCTTGGTTTACTTTTGTAGGTGCATCTAATAACACTAGAAAAGGTCTATTACAAATACAACATATAGGTGGGGCTATAGAAGAGTTTGCTTCATTTATAGTCAATAGCGTGACAGATAATACCGGATGGTACACACTAGGTGTAAGCCCTTTATCTTCTAGTGTGACAGGTACTATACAAAACAACGTAAAATATGTTCTAAACTTCGGACAAGCAGGACAACAAGGCTCTACAGGACCAACTGGTCCTACAGGCCCAACCGGAAGTCAAGGTACTATTGGTGTATCGGGGCCGCCCGGAAGTACAGGTAGTACAGGACCGACTGGTTCTACTGGGCCAACAGGACCTACTGGCGCAGATTCTACAGTAGCAGGGCCTACAGGTCCTACAGGACCTACAGGTCCACAAGGCTCTACAGGACCGGATGGACCACAAGGTCCACAAGGCACAACAGGTGCAACAGGACCACAAGGTCCTACCGGCCCTCAAGGTACACAAGGTGTAGCAGGTCCGACAGGTAATACAGGCCCTACAGGTCCTACAGGACCGGATGGTAATTTCGGTGGTGCTTCATTTAAGTATGATTTCAATACCCACACCTCTATAGCAGACCCCGGCGCAGGTAAACTAAAATTAAATAGTGCTACGCAAAATACTGCTACTCATATTGTTATTGATGATAGCGATTTAGACGGTAGCGATATTCAATCTTTTATGAGAACAATAGACGATTCTACTTCTACAATAAAAGGTCATGTAAAGATAAGTAATTTACTAGATGCTTCACAATTTATAATATTTACTATTTCTTCACTAAGTGAACAAACAGGTTTCTTTGATATAACAGTAAGTGCTATAGACTCTTCTGCTACATCACCTTTTAGTGCGGGAGAAGATATTTTAGTCACATTCGCAAGAACGGGTGATAAAGGAGACACCGGACCTGCCGGTCCTACAGGACCAACAGGACCTCAAGGCCCAACAGGTAGCCAAGGTACTGTAGGTGTGACAGGGCCGCCGGGTAGCACAGGACCGGATGGTCCAACGGGACCTCAAGGTGGAACGGGCGCAGAAGGACCTACAGGGCCTCAAGGAAGTACAGGTCCCGCAGGACCGCCCGGACCAAATGGACCTACAGGTTCTCAAGGACCAACCGGCCCTACAGGACCTCAAGGTACTACGGGTAATACAGGACCTACCGGAACAGCCGCAGGTTTTGGAACACCGACAGTATCTAGTGGTCCTTTGGCAATCGGTTCTAGTGGGCCTAACACGGCAAAGGTATTTGCTTTCACAATCCCACCGGGTAGTACCGGACCTACAGGCCCTACGGGTCCTACAGGCCCAACAGGTCCACCGGGCGGAACAGGTAGTATAGGTTCTACAGGTCCTACGGGTCCGGCGGGTGCATCAGCAGGTGTTGGTACACCAACCATAACTACAGGTCCTTTAGCAGTAGCAGCAAGCGGCCCGGATAATGCTAAAGTATTTGCCTTTACAATTCCGGCAGGGCCAACAGGACCTACCGGACCGCAAGGTCCTACAGGAAGTCAAGGCCCACCGGGTCCAACCGGACCGACAGGGCCGACAGGACCACCGGGTAGTACAGGTAGTCAAGGTAATATAGGTCCGACAGGACCTACAGGCGCAGACGGCAATTTTGGTGGCGCATCTTTTAAATATGATTTTTCTACAAACACATCAGATAGCGACCCCGGCGCAGGTAAGGTAAAACTAAACAACGCTACTCAATCATCTGCTACTAGAATCTATATAGATGACAGCGATTTAGACGGAACAGATATTCAATCATTCCTTCGTACAATAGATGATTCTACATCTGCAATAAAAGGACACGTTAAAATTAGTAATTTAACAGATGCAAGTCAATTTACTTTACATACTATTACTTCTCTATCAGAAGATTCGGGCTACTTTGACATAACAGTAAGTACAATAGATTCTTCTGCTTCTGCGCCATTTTCAAATGGTGAGGATGTTATGGTGACTTTTGCTAGAACCGGTGACAAAGGAGACACCGGAGATACCGGAAGTGCAGGTCCTACAGGACCACCCGGACCTAGTGGTGGAACAGGACCGGTAGGTCCACCGGGTACACAAGGTGATGAAGGACCTACAGGTCCTACAGGACCTACCGGACCTAATGGTCCACCGGGTAGTATAGGTCCTACAGGCAACACAGGTCTTACAGGTACAGCAGCAGGGTTCGGTACACCTACTGTAAGTAGTGGCCCTCTAGCAATTTCATCAAGTGGTCCTAATACATCCAAAGTATTCGCCTTTACTATACCACCCGGCGGTACAGGACCTACAGGCCCCGCAGGTCCACCCGGACCTAGCGGTCCACCCGGAAACGATGGTGGCACAGGACCAACCGGACCAACAGGTACAGCAGCAGGATTTGGGACACCTAGTGTTTCTTCCGGTCCTCTTTCTATAAGTAGTAGTGGACCAAATACAGCAAAGGTCTTTGCTTTTACTATACCTGCCGGAGATACCGGACCGATAGGTCCAACCGGACCTACTGGACCTACGGGACCAACTGGACCACCCGGTGCTACAGGAAGTGTTGGTGCAATAGGACCGTCAGCAGGTTTCGGTACACCAACAGTTTCTTCCGGTCCTTTAGCGATTTCTTCAAGCGGTCCTAATAGTGCCAAAGTATTTGCTTTTACAATTCCACCCGGCCCTATTGGACCGACAGGCCCAACTGGACCTATAGGACCCACAGGACCGGCAGGTAGTAATGGTAATGATGGTGGTACAGGACCTACAGGTCCGGCTGCGGGATTCGGTACACCTACTGCTACAACAGGACCTATTGCTGTTTCATCTAGCGGTCCAAATACTGCTAAGGTATTTGCTTTTACAATTCCTCAAGGTGCAACAGGCCCACCCGGTCCTTCGGGCGGCGCAGGTCCACCCGGACCCGCAGGACCAACAGGCCCTACAGGACCGGCAGCAGGTTTTGGTACACCAACCGTTAGTACCGGACCGATAGCAATTTCGTCAAGTGGACCTAACACCGCAAAAGTTTTTGCTTTTACTATACCACAAGGTGATACAGGACCTACGGGACCGACAGGACCTACGGGTCCTACCGGACCACCCGGCACAACAGGGCCAACAGGTGCAACAGGACCCGCAGCAGGATTTGGAACACCTACAGCAACCACAGGACCAATAGGCGTATCTTCTAGCGGCCCTAATACAGCAAAGGTCTTTGCATTCACTATACCACAAGGTGCGACAGGACCGACAGGTCCAACCGGCCCTACCGGACCGACAGGACCACCCGGCCCTACAGGTTCTACAGGGGCAGCAGCAGGGTTTGGTAGTGCGTCTGCTAGTACAGGACCTATTGCGGTTAGTACAAGTGGTCCCGATACTGCTAAAGTATTTGCATTTACTATACCACAAGGCGCAACAGGTCCAACAGGCCCAACTGGACCAACAGGACCACCGGGTCCTACTGGTAGTACAGGACCTAATGGGCCATCGGGAAGTACGGGACCAACAGGGCCACCGGGTTCAGTTTCCGCACCTACGGTTTATTCTAATTCAACAGTTTATTCGGCGGGAGATGTTGTTCTTTACGCAGGTGGGACTTATATAGCGAATACAAGTGCGTTAGCCCAAGACCCCGACACTTCCTCAAGATGGGATTTACTTGCATCTCCGGGTAGGATGTTGATAGTCGCAGAATGGAACGACCAATATTATACTTCATCACTTAGAAACGGTTGGAGATGGTCTTTTGGTGCAGGTATGAATAACGTAGATAACAGCGATTCATCAACAAATCCTGTAGGTACTGTTTTACCTATTGCTTGCAGACTAAAAAAGATAGAATGGTTTGTAGGTAATGTAGGTGCGGAAACAGGCTCAACTTCATTTACTCATAAGATTACAAAGAATGGTACGGATTTGGCTACAACATATTCTTGGGCTTCAACAGGAAGCGGTGGTAATTCTTATATAAGAAGTGCTTCGCCGGATTTAGATTTTGCCGCAGGTGATACTTTTAACCTAAGAGTAACTTCGCCTAGTGGTTATTCAAGCACTAGACAAATAGGTAGACTAAGAGCCACATTTTACTTTGAAGTGAGGGAGAATTGATAACATGGCTAGAAACTTTAAAAATGCAGATGCAGCAGAAAAAGCACTAAAACAAACCCAAAGAGAATGGTTAAAAAGAATAGAAAACGCATACGGTGAAAACTATTATGACGCTTTATCTGATTCAGAAAAAACCGAATTAGATACATTTAGAACGGCTATGAAAAACTTATCTTCTATTAGTACAAAATCATCATTTCACGATGACGGGGTTTTTCCTAGTATTCCATCATGGTTTGATTATGGAGAATTAGAAGAAGCACAGGGTGTATCAAGAGCAGCAGCAGGTCCAACAGGACCGACAGGACCAAGTGGTGCTACCGGCCCAAGTGGTGCTACCGGACCAACAGGGCCAACTGGACCTACCGGACCAAGTGGAAGTAATGGTTCTGCGGGACCAACAGGTCCTACGGGACCTACCGGACCGACAGGGCCTAGTGGAAGCGGTGGCGGCGGTGGCTTCCCTGTCAATCTCGATGGTAAAGTAGATACTACGATTACAAATTGGGTAGCAGACACTAGAAATGGAACAATCACAATAACATACGGCAACGGAATGACTGCACTAATAAGTGGCGTTATTAGTGGTTAGTATAAAAGGATAAGATACTCCTTAAATACCCTATGATGTAATGGTACGTTATGTCAGAAATGATGGAACATCCTGCATGGATAATGTGGGAAGAAGCGTTGAGTGAAGAAATAGTGAATGAAATAATTGAAGCGGCAAAGGAAGCAGAACCCCAAGCGGCATCTACCTTTAGAACAGGTGAAGGTAAAGAAGATAGCCACAGAAAAACACAAATAAGATGGCTACAAGATGAAAAATACAAACCTCTTACAGAACAAATGATGTGGTATATAGAAAAAGCAAATGAACATTTTGGTGTAGAAGTATCTTATCTACCACCATTACAATTTACAGAATATATGGATATAGGCTATCACTATGGTATGCACCACGATATTGACTGGAACAGACAAGATGGTATGCACAGAAAAGTAAGTATTGTAGTACAACTATCAGACCCCGAAGATTATGAAGGTGGAGAATTAACATTTAGTCATACACAAAATCCCGACCCAATAGCACTTGCTAAGAAAGGTACAGTAATATGTTTCTTGTCTTACTATGAACACGGAGTAGCACCTATTACTAAAGGTAGTAGAACAAGCCTAGTAGGATGGGCCGAAGGTCCACGTTGGGTGTGATTTTTTGGGAGAAGTAAGAACAGGTAAAATAGTGTATATTGCACCCGAAAAGTCATATACCAATGTAAACATTGAAGAGACACCTCATGGGTTCAAGATTTATAGAAGAGGCAGCGAAAGAGCATTTACAGTTATACCGCATTCAGCAGTTAAGCAAGTAATATACGATAGAGAGGAATAAAAATGAATAACACAACTAACACAACAAGAGAAACGTGCCTAAACGCACTTAACGAAACAATAGATTGCATACCCCTAGATTCTTCATCATTGTTAGATGATATAGAATTGATACTTTTATCTTTAGTAGCATTAGCGGGTATAGGTGTATTTTTATATAAAAAATACCTAGTACTAAATGCTGATGGAAAAATAACATTAGATGAATTATTAGATTCAGTAGACGAGGTTAAGGAGAAAGCCGAAGAAGCAAAAGAAGAGATAGAGAAAATAGAAAAAACTCTTGACTCTCATAATGTTGCAGAATTGAAAGAGAAGTTAAAAGAAGCAGGTCTTTCAGTAAAAGGCAAAAAAGCAGACCTTGTGGCTCGATTAGAAGCACACATGGGTGAGGCTTAGTGGCCGATTCTGATGTTGTCTCAATAAGATTAGACAATTTAGAAGAGTCTGTAAAAAGACACGAAAGACTAATTGAACAATTGGTTCAATCTCAAGTAAGTATGCAAACAGGTCTTGCTAAAGTGGCTACCGAGTTAGAAATAACTAATGGTTTAATAGGTACATATATGGGGAATATGCAAAAAATTATTTTTACCTTAATAGCAATAGTAGCAGGGGCTATGGGTATTTCTACACAAATGTGATAATATGACTAGCGATATAGAAAAATGGAATACTTGGGTAAAACATCTAGGTTCTACATCTGCTAGTACATCTGTCACAGTTAGTAATATTGAAAAGACACTTAAAGAATACCACACTATAAATAAGCGTATGCTTTGGATAACGCAAATATTATTAATAGGAGTAATTGGTTTAAATGGTTTATTATTGTTCTACAAGTGATGTCGGCCAAAGATTAGGTCTTAATTCAGCCCAAAGAGTACAAGCAGGTAATACTTTACAGGTAGCAATCCGTAGAGCCTCTATTGAAATAGAGCAAGTTTATAATGACTATGGTAGGTCTAACCCTATTGTTATAGAAACTACCGCTAATGGGGCTGTATCGGTAGGAGATACTACTATAACACTAACAAGCGCAAGTGCTTTTGCTACTGCGGGTAGCGGTAATATTGATGGAGATACAATATCTTGGACAGGAAAATCTAGTAATGATTTAACAGGTGTCACAGGAGTTTCTATCGCACACGAAAGTGGAGTAGCAGTACAACAAGGTGAGTTTGCACACGTTCTTAGAGAAATATGTGCTGATATAGCAGCCGCTTACTACATGGAAGATGAATCCACATTTCACGAAGGTGGTAATTCTTTAAGAGGAAATACTCTTAGAGAAAGAGGAATAAACAACCTTACAAGATTGGCTCATCTCGGAAGTTTTTCTTGAGGTGATTAATTGGCTACATTAAAAAAACAATTTAAAGTACAACAAGAAAAAGAAGGTCATGTTTTTATTAGTGCCGATGGTTATACTCATCCGGGTTGGGTTAGACTAGGAACAATGACTAAAGCAAGAAATAATTACGCTAAATTAATGGGGGAAAATATACGCAATTTTCAAATACTAATAAAAAACTTAGAAGATAGGACTTGGACTGAATTAGTCCGTAAAGATGGAAAAGGTAAACCTCTTACGAGACAAGAAAAAAAATACTTAAAAGATAACCCTAATACTCAAAATATAGGTAGTGCGGGTTTTAGAAATGCTACTCAATCAAATATGAAAGATTTATTTAATGCACCGGGATATATGCCGGGAACACATACACAAACAGATTCAAGAAAAGCATGGGATAAAATACTTAGAAAACAAAGAGCCGCTTCTTATTTAAGAAGTACCCGTTTTGGTTTTAGGGCCGGTGGTAGAATAGATAAAAGTAAACCTAGATACCCAAAACTTTTAAGAAATAAAGAATATAATTTAAGTTTTAAGGCATATTTTGATAAATCCGCCTTTGTTAAACAGGCAGAAATCCTAACACAAGGGGTTAATATGTTAGCATATGATTTTTTGGGAGAAACAGTCCACGCCACAGTACAAAAAACAAGAAAAGATATTAACGCTAAACCCGGAACAAGTAAAACTAGACATTTTAAGAAAAAATCAAGATGGGGAAAAAAGGGTTTTAGCGAAAATGATACAACTTCTTTTATAGGTACAGCACATAAACTAGAGGGTGATGCAATAAATAGGATTGCACATTCTTTATATGGAAACTTAAAAGAATTAAAAGGACAAAATACAAAAAATTACTCAAGGTATATTACGTTTGTTATTGGTTCTTTTGACGCAGGAGATTCACCTACAAATCCTACGGGCGCAAGAGGTAGTCGTATGAAAAGGGGCGAAAAATCTTTAACAGAAATGCGAGAAGATTCACAACCGGCATTTACAGTTAAACCAAATGTAGGCTCATCCCCATTAACTAAAACTACTGCTTATTATCTAGGAAAAGGAACAAGAATAAATAGAAGGCAAGGTTTAAGTGGAAGGACTTTTAGAAAACAATTAAAGGGGCAGTAAATATGGCAGTAGCGACAACAACACAATATTGGAATAGTAGAATGAATGGTACAGACCCAACAGGATTAACGGGTTATTTTCAAGATGCGTGGACTGCTGCATCCGGTGGCGGTTCTGCATCCGGCGGTAATTGGGTTATAACAAATGGAATATACACAATAACGCCTACAACTAATACAGCGTACACATTTGTTGCTTGTTTGTCTTATACTACTGCACCTAGTAATGATGAAGTATTGGTAAAATTAGATAATGGTACACATAAGGTAGAAGTAAAAGGTACAGGAAACGGTACATCACTTAAATTAGTAGGTGCTACAACACTTACAGTAAGTAATTTAGATTTACTTTTAACGGAAAACAATCCCGTACCGTTAGTTTTAAGATTAACTTTAGATGCAGCAGGGGCGGCTAAAATGTATGTGCATGAGATTATACAGGATGATAATGCGGAAAATATATTTTCTAGTGTTGTAGGTGCTAGTGGTTCATCTAAGACTATACAATGGGGAAATACAAGTGGTAATGTAAAATGGGCTAACGTATATTATTCTAAGTTTGGTGCATTTACCCCCGAACAATTAATGACAAGTGATTTCGCACAAGACGCAGTACCTAGAATGGGTATTGCTATTGTAGATTTATTAAAAAATACACAAAAAATATATTTAAAAACACAGGTTTCTGATGCTAATATATTGTATGGTTATGATATATCTTCCCGTATGTTAAATAGATATACTACACCTAACATTCACGTTCTTATTACGGGCCTTGATTCTCCACAGTTTGAAGCACTATCCGGCTCTAAAATAAAACAAAATTATGATGTAGAAATATATGTCACAACTAAAGGTACTAATTATGAAAACGCATACAGACAAGGTTTAAATATAATTGGTGAAATATTTGATGAATTATATGTAAATACAGGTGTTTTAGGCACTACTGATAGCCTTATATCTTACAATGCAGAACTAGATACTAAAATGGATGATGACGAAACAGTATGTGTACACACTTTAACACTAACGTATATGCGTTTAATAGATATGAGGCACAGATAATAATATTGATAAGAGACTCGGTTCGTTCTACACACACATAGAGGTAATAATATGGCGACTGAGTTTTTAAATAGGTATATTTCAATAGAAAAAGAGACTACATATGGTTCAGAACTTTCCGGTACACAAACTTTTGGAGAAATAGATGATGAATCTATTTCCATGAACTTTGAAATGCTAGGTAGGTCTGATATAAGTAGGCAACAATCAAGCAAAATGGTAACAGGAACGGAATATTCCGAAGGCGGAATAAACATGGCCGTACAAGTAGATGATTTCTTAGGAATGCTACTACACGGTATCTTACCGGATGACACAGTATCGGGTACAGGTGCTTCTTCAAAACATGGATTAGAACAAGCATTTTTCGGTCTTAACAAAAGAACAAGTGATACAGCATTAGCAAACAAAGGTCTGTTTTCTGCATCTACTAATTATTCTGTTGGCGATTACGTTATTTACAGTGATGAATTATACAGATTTATTGCTACTCATTCAGCAGCCGCTTGGGATGCAGCAGACGCATACAAAATTATCTATCCTTCTTTTACCGTAAGAGTAGGTAGAGAACAAAAAGAACACACTTTTACAGGTATGATGGTTGATAGTTTCAGTCTAACTGCTAACGTAGGAGAATACGTTATGATAAGTGCTGATTTTGTAGGTAGGGCTGAAAGTGCAGTAGCAGCATTAGATACACCCGATTTTTCCGGTGAGGCTCTAAGTGCTTTACACTTTGCTAACGGTAATGTTTACTTTAACGCTAACGCTGATGGTACTTACGGTAGCGCAACAGCAGTAGTTAAAGGAATATCACTAGATATTTCTATGAATAGAGATACTGACAACGCATACGGATTAGGTTCTTCTACATACAAAACTGCACCTGCTTCACAATTAATGGAGATTACAGGTAGTATTGATTTTAACGAAGTAGTATATACTGCCGAAGGCGCAGAAGTACCACATTGGGCTACACTAACAACAGAAGGCGGATTAGAATACAAATCATCAGCACAAGCATATAACGATTCTTCTGTTATGAAACTAGAGTTTATAGAAGAAGGCGCAGTAAATAACAAAATGGTTATTGAGTTATTCCATCTAAGATTTGATGCACCAACAGGTGCAGGTGTTAGTGGAAGAGATTCAAACACAATGACAGTAGGTTTTACGGCATTAGTAAACCCTGTATCGGGTAAATCAATAGAGATAGGTTATCAAGGTGAATCTTTGTCTAATTCTTCGTACCCGGAAATGTACTAAGGTGATTAAGTATGGCTAACAATGGTGGTACAGTAATAGCAGACAAAACCAAACTAAAAGTCAATGCTTTTACAGGTACAGCAGCAGAAGTACAAACAGCATTTAGGGCAGCAATAGCCAACGATGATGTAGTAATTTCTTGTGATACTTCAAGAAAGAAAGATAGTAATTTTATTACATTGACCGTAGTATGGATTGATGTAGCATAAACATAAGGTGAGTAAAATGGAAACATACGAAGATAAAGAAGGAAACATTTGGTCTAAAGAAATAAAAGATGGTAGATTAGTTGAAAAACTTATCGAGAGAAAAAAGAAAGCAGCACCTAAAAAGAAGGCTGCTAAAAAATCTAAAAAACAGTAAGGTGTAAAAATGAGAGTACTTGTAGCAACAGATGATATAGAAGTATTAGCAGCAGCACTAGGGCAGCATTCTGCCGAAGATGTGTTTTGGTGGGCTAACGAAGCAGATAGAAAGGCAGGTTATCGTATTGGTTTAATTAAAGGTCATATTGTAGCAAACACCACTTTAACAAGAGAAGAAGCAATTGATTTAGGATGGGATAAAGTAATGAAAGCATTACCCCGTTCTTTTACGCCAAAAGTAGATGAAGAAGAATGACTGATAGGAATACCTTCATAAACACTTTAGGTGTTTGGGAAATTAAAGAGGATGGAACAATCCGTCTGATAAGCGAGGCGGAACAGCCAAAAGAAAAAAGAAGGAGTGATAGAAATGCCGGTACTAAAAAAAGAAATAGAATTAAATGATGGAACAAGAATATGGGTCAAACAGGCATCCGGTATGGCTAAACTCAAAATTACTAATTTACAAGCACAAGCATTTAGAAAAATGCGTCATGCGGGTGAGCCTAGCGAATGGACCGATGAACAAAACGAAGATTTTGCTAGTATGCTTGATGAAATGGGCGCAGGAATGACCGACCAAATAGAAGCGTGGGTTCCTAACTGTATCTTAGATGAAAATATAGACTTAGACGATTTAACTTTTGAAGAGTTAAATGAAATACTACAATTTGTTCGTGGTGATGTAGACGAAGGCGCAGTCCCTTTATAGACTTTAT